>Ga0206813_1017_pt1 | contig 53346 bp, 53 predicted proteins | sample Alteio_BWOrgCont_92_FD_152856 | JGI IMG/M metagenome (GOLD analysis project Ga0206813, IMG submission 152856) | Enriched cells from forest soil in Barre Woods Harvard Forest LTER site, Petersham, Massachusetts, United States -... | ecosystem: Environmental > Terrestrial > Soil > Temperate forest >...
CTCTTGCTTGGCGCCGCGGGTTGGCTACAAGCCCAATCGCGCCCTCCTGAAATGCGCGCGCAAGATACAAAAGCAATGGTCGACCGCGGCGAAGATATTTTCAAAGGTCGCTGCGAAATCTGCCACTTCGCCGCCAGCTCAGAGAAAAAAGTCGGGCCGGGACTTCGCGGCCTGATGAAGGGCGGAAAACGCGGAACGCCGCAGCGTTGGGATACGGCAGCGGTAACTCGAGTGATTCAAAATGGTGGCAAGGACATGCCCGGATTTCGCGCCGAAATCAATGAAACACAGCTTCGAGATTTGCTCGCCTATCTGCGCACGCTCTGAGCGGCCGCGTCAGCCTCAGACCAAAGCGAGCGCTTCATCGGTGGAAATCAAAGTGGCGCCGGCCGCGGTTAATTCCTCGAGCGTGTGATCGCCCACGGCTGGTTCGAGCGTCTCGATCGCGTCTTGCACAATCGCAACTTTGCGCCCGCGCTCAAGCAGCCCGCGCGAAGCCCGGTTCACGCAAAATTCAGTCACAACGCCGAACACGACGAATTGCACCTCGCTCCCAAGTTTTTCGATGAGCTTCGATGTCTGCGGATTGGTGAACACGTCGAGCTGATTCTTCTCCAAAATGATCTGATGCCGCGCATCCCAATCTTCCGGCCAATCAAACTCGGCAGTGTTCGCCACGCGCATCGGATTGCTGGTGACACCCTCGCTCACGATCTCCGCGCCCAACGTCCCGCGAATGCAATGCGGCCCGAAAGTCTTGAACTCGGGATCGTCGGGAGCATGCTCGCAAGCGCTCGAAACCAGCAACACGCGCCCGCTGCGAGCTGCATCCACGAGCCGCTTTAAATTCGGCAGAATTTTTTCGCCGCCGGGAACGTAGAGCGCCCCGCCGGGCAACAGGAAATCGCGCTGTGCATCCACTTCCCAGAAGACTACCGATTTTGACGAAGCCATAGCGGGCCGGCCTTCGATAAATTACTCGCCGCGATTTATTTTACTTTCGCGCGGCTCACGCGCTTCTTCAGCTTCTCCAGCAATTTCTCGAGCCGCTCACTATAGGATACCGGATAGACGATATCGCGGCGCAATTGCCGGTAGCGTTCCGGCAACCTGGCCAGGCCGGCGCTGCAGCGCTCGCGCGATTCGAGCGTGGTACTGGGCTTCACGATGCGTTTTCCGCCGCGCATCACTTCGACCAGTTGCGGCTCGGCATGCGCCACAGTCTCCGAGGCCAGCGCGATGCGATCGCCGGTAAATTCACCGTTCGCCCCGATGAAACGAAAAACTTGTTTCTGCCCGGGATAAGTCACTTTAGCTTGCGTCAATTTCGCGGCTTCGTGCACCCGCCCATCGCGCTCCACTTCCACAAGTTTGTAGACCATATTCAAATGCGGCGCGTCGCCGGGAGTGGCCAGCGCCGTGCCCACGCCGAACGCGTCGATCTGCGCCCCCTTCTTCAGCAGCGTGGTCATGTTGTCTTCGTCAAGATCGCCGCTGGCAAAAATCCGAACATCGTTCCAGCCGGCGCGGTTTAATTCGCGGCGAATCCATTTGCTGTCTTTGACGATGTCACCGCTATCGAGTCGCACGCCCGCAGGCTTGCGACCCATAGCGATAATTTTTTCCAGCGCAGCGCGCACATCGTAGGTGTCAAGAAGCAAGTAAGCCTGAGGAAACGCATCCAGAAAATGCGAGAACGCCGCAGCCTCATCATTGTGCGCCATCACCCAAGAGTGCGCTTGCGTCCCGTATGTCTCCATCCCAAAGCGCTGCCCAGCTAAAACGTTCGAAGTGCCCTGACAACCTCCAATCGAAGCCGCGCGTGCAGCAAGCAGACTGGCTTGGCTGCCGTGCGCCCGTCGCGCGCCGAATTCGACGACCGGGCGCCCCTGTGCCGCGGTAACCACGCGCGCGGCTTTGCTCGCGATCATGGTCTGGAAACTGATCGTGGCCAGCACATACGTTTCCATGATCTGCGCTTCGATAATCGGCGCAGTGATGCGGATCAGCGGCTCGCCCGCGAATGCCAGCGTGCCTTCGGGCATGGCCCAAACGTCGCCGGCAAACCGGAATTTTTCGAGATATTCGAAGAAAGGCTCGCGAATATTGCGGAACACCGGATGCCGCCGCAAAAATTCAATTTCTTCGCGCGTGAAATTCACGTGCTCCAGAAAATCTAAAACTTGTTCGAGTCCCGCGGCCACGAGGTAATTGCGGCGGTGCGGAAGATGACGAACAAATAATTCGAAAGTGGCGTTGGCATCGAAGCCGGTTTGCAGATAACCGGCAGCCATCGTGAGTTCGTAGAGGTCGGTGAGCAGACCGGAGTGTTCGCGCGTTGGGCGTGCGTCGGTCAAAGGGTTCAGGCTCTCACGGTAAAGATGATGCCCGCGCGCAATAGATGCGCCGCATTTACACGCGATCGCGGCGCGTCGTCAAGCCGCCGTCTACAACCAACACTTGGCCATTCGTATATTGGCCAGGCTCCAGGAAAAATCTTACCGCGCGCGCCACATCTTCCGGACGGCCGAAACGCGAAATTGCGCCGCTAGTGATGTGGCGATCGTACTTCCCGGAACGCACGCTGGATTCAGCCATGCCGGCAACCGTCGCTCCCGGTGCCACCACGTTGACGGTAACTCTATTCCACTGCTGCGCCAAAATTTTAGCGGCGTGAACCAGCGCCGCCTTCGGCGCAGCGTAATTCACGCTCGATGCAAAAGGCGCAACCGCTTGCATCGTTGCAAGCATGACGAGATTGCCCCCGCCAGCCGAACTTTCCATGATTTCGCCAAGCCTCTTGGCCAGCAGAACGGGCCCCACGTAATTGGATTCCAGCGAAGCCCCCATCGTTTCGCGCGTCAGCGCTTCAAGCGCAACGCGCGCCGGATCGCCAGGAAAAATCGCGGCGCCCGCGAGTGGCTGGCTCGTCTTTTGCGCAGCCGCGACATATTCTTCGATTATTTTGGGATCGGCGATGTCCCCGGCCACCAGCTCGATCTCGGCGTTGAACTGTTCTCGAATCGCGGCGCGCAAGGCTTCGGCGCGTTCCTGATTCCAGCGGTAGCCAACGATCAGCCGCGCGCCTTCGCGTGCAAGCATTGCCACGAGCGCGCTGCCGAGCCCGCCCGTGCCTCCGGCCACGATGACCGTTTTACCAGCGAGCGTTTTTTCGGAGAATTCGTAGCGGAACTGGCGGAGTTGCTCGGCCAGTTTTTCATTCCAGTACTGTGAGGGCATGTGATTTTTTAGGGGAGGGTGCTTTCCTGTCCGCCAGTAGTTTGGAGGAAGCCCTCCAGCAGTTCGGCACCGCACTTAATCCGCATGCGTCGCCATTTGCCAGGTCCGCGAATCCGTCGGAGCATTTTCGAATCGCGATACATCGCCGCAAGCTCCGCATGAAAAGACGAAACCCCCAAGTTGCCGCATCGCGTGCGATGCGGGGCCTACCTGGGGGCTCGTCAATTCTATTCGGTACCTTCAGCGATCTTTGCGCCGGGAATCCCTATTTCAGAACGGCGTCTTTGAAAGCCTTGGCCGCGCGGAGCCGGACAACCGTCTTCGCCTTGATCTTGATTGCTTCGCCGGTAGCCGGGTTGCGTCCCATGCGCGCCTTGCGGTGCGCCTTTACCGCGCGACCCAATCCGGGAATCACAAACTTGCCGTTTCCCTTGGCTTCCTTCACGGCCAGCTTGAATAGTTCATCAAAAAATTGGACTACAGCCTTCTTCGGCATCTCCATCTTTTCTGCGAGATGCGCGACAATCTTAGACTTGCTCATTGGGCTTGCCATCGAGTTTCAAATTCCTCCTCAGAATTAAGTTGATTACGATTCAGGGCTGTCGGACTGCGCAAGGCACTATAGCCGCAGCATCCCGATTGCGCAAGCGAAAACGCGAAAAAAGCCCGGAAAATCGCTGATTTTGCGAAGACGCTCCGCCGCGGCACAAAAGTGTTTCAATTCCGCGCGAGTTGGTCGTAAAAAATCGCCACCGATTTAATCCCGCCAAAATAATTCTCGAGCGAAATGTGCTCATCCGGTGCATGCGCGTTTTCATCCGGCAGTCCAAACCCGAGCAGCACGCAGGGCACGTTAAACGTGTCATGCATCTGCGTGACAAAAGGAATCGAGCCGCCTTCGCGAATGAACACCGCCTTTTTCCCAAACCCCTGCTGCAACGCGTGAATCGCTTTCTGAAATATCGGATGCGAGTACGGCGCGACCCACGGCTTGCCCATGCTCAAGACTTTAAAATCACACTTCACACTCTTCGGCAGAAGTTTCCGAATGTGCCGCTCCACCAGCTTGGCAATTTTCGGCGGATCCTGATTCGGCACCAAACGTGCAGAAATTTTCGCAAACGCCTTCGAAGGAATCACAGTCTTCGAACCTTCGCCCATGTACCCGCCCCAGATGCCGTTCAACTCAAGCGTAGGCCGGCAGGAGAGACGCTCGACGATGGAAAATCCCTTCTCGCCGCAAAGTTCCGGAGCGCCCACCGTCTTGCGAAAATCCTTCTCCCTCCACGGCAGCGCAGCCAGCGCCTTGTGTTCCGCCCGCGAAATCTTAGCGACGTCGTCGTAAAAACCCGGCACGGTGACATGAAAATTCTTGTCGTGCAGCTTGGCAATCATCTCCGCAAGGATCGTAATCGGGTTAGGCACCGCTCCGCCAAACACTCCCGAGTGCAAATCCTGCGCCGGCCCGGTAATTTCCACCTGAAAATAATCCAAACCGCGCAGCCCATACGTGATCGACGGCACTCCCTTGGCGAGCATCGCGGTATCGGAAACAACGAGCGCATCGGCCCTGAGCAGCTCTTTATTCTTCAAAACAAAATCCCACAGGCTGACGCTCCCGACTTCTTCCTCGCCCTCGATGATCACTTTCACATTCAGCGGCAAGCGTCCATCCGACTTGTAAAGCGCCTCAAGCGCCTTCAGATGAATGTGCACCTGGCCTTTATCGTCGGCAGTGCCGCGGCCAAAAAGATTTCCGTCACGCACGGTAGGCTCAAAGGCAGGCGAAGTCCACAAATTCAGCGGCTCGGCAGGCTGCACGTCATAATGCCCATAGAAAAGGATCGTAGGGCGCCCTGCGATGTGCTTCGATTCCGCATAAACCAATGGGTGCAGCTTGGTGGGAATGATTTCAATCTTTTCCATCCCCGCATCGCGCAATTTTTCCGCCAGCCACTTGGCAGCCCGCTCGATGTCCGGTTTGTGCTCGGACTTCGTGCTGACGCTCGGTATGCGCAAAAATTCCGTCAGCTCCGCAAGGTTTTGGTCGCGGTGATTTTCAATGTACTCAAGAAAACTCATTCGTACGCCCCCAAGCGAACTTCGAAAATGGCTGACGGCAATGTGAGATGCGCTAGCAATGGAAGCGCGTTATCCCCAAAACGCAAACCGTCATTCTACGGAACTGCGCCACGGTACGGCAAGCGCAACGGGTTTTCCAGAGTGTACTAATTCCTGCAGGGGATGTGAAACCGCGGGCCACTGGCGCTGCATTTTGGGCACGGCTCGCTAAATGTTGGGTTGACCCCGCCCGCATCCAGGCGCACGATGGGCTCGTGGACACCGCAACGCCCAGTCCGGCCGCTCGTCGCAGCACCCGCGTGTTCACCCGCATTCCCGTGCGCGCCGCCGGAAAGTCCGCCATAGGACGAAAATTCCGCGAGAATAGCCAGACGATCGTAGTCAATGCCCACGGCGCTCTGCTCTACGTCCAGGCAGAATTGGAAATGGGCGCAGATATAACGCTAATCAATCCAGTCACGGAAGAAGAACAAGACTGCCGCGTAGTATTTCTAGGCGACCTCTCCGAAAAGGGCCAACGCATCGGCGTAGAATTCCTCTCGCCCGCCCCGCATTTCTGGGGCGTAGATTTCACTCCCACCGATTGGCCGGGCCGCGCCCCCGGCGCACCAGTTCGCTGAAGATCCTACCTGAATAAGCCTCCGCCTTCGTAGCGACACCCAATCTGAGCCGCCGTCATTTCGAATCCCCTTTAGTTGTGAGGGATCTGCATTTTCATTTTCCTTCTGCTTTTGCTTTCGTTTTTGCTTTTGCCTTCGTAGGGACGCCGGCTTGCTGCGCCCGCCCACGTAACGCCCGCGAAAACGTGGCCCACCACCCTCCGTCCGCGCGGTTCCCGCATTTTTCCGCATCCCTTCGGCACGCTAACGCCATCCCGCGGAGAGCCTGCCACTAGATTTTTCTCGAAACCAGAATCAAATTCTCGCCGAAGAGCACAGCGGCAGAAAGAAGCGTGCGACGAATTCCTTTGTTGCGCTCGTGCTGCGCTCCAGATTTTTCCTTGCGAAAAGCAATGCGGGTGTAGAGCCACATCCACGGCACAAAGACGGAATAAGCATATGTAATCGGCTTCGTGTGCGTCGCGCCGATGTCGGTGATTTGAAAGCCGCTGGTATGCAGCAAATAACGCAACTCCGGAAATGTTCGCAGGCCGATATGGTGCATGGGATGCCGCGCAGATTCATCAAGCGGACGCGGATCGCAGTTGTAAAAGCCAGAGCCGAAAAAGCGCATGCGTGAACGCAGCGAAATGATATTCGGCGTGCTGACGATCAGGATTCCGCCAGGCTTGAGCAGCCGATGCATTTCGCGGAGAAACGCGAACGCATCCTCAAGATGCTCGATGCCCTCGACGCAAAGAATCAGGTCGAAGCCAGCATCGGGCCATGGCAGCGGCCGCGTCATATCCGCGATGCGAAAACGCCCGCCAAGCGCCGCACGCGCCTCGGGCAGCAGCTCGTCCACCATATCCACAGCGGAAACTTCAAAGCCGAGTTTCGCCAGTTCGACCGAGACCTCGCCATCACCACAAGGAGCGTCGAGAAGCTTCGCGCGTCGCGCCAAACCGAGCGCCTGCACGCGCCGCAACACCGATGCGTAAATTTTCGGGCAACTCGGCGCTTTCATCGAGAAGCACTCTGCGCTTTGAGCGGGCTGGTTGCAATCCGATTGCGAATCCAGTTCCACACGCGCTCGAGATCGGCCGGATCGATAAATAGAACGTAGGCCGACAGAACCACCCACTGAAACATAGGAACATTCAACGAATATTCAAGATAGAGATGGAAGACCAACCCCAGCGTCAGAATGATGTATCGCAGTTTCTTGATCCACACCAGCACACCCAGAGAAAATTCCATCACCAGCGCCGACCAGGTGCCCAACTTCAGCACGGTAGGCGTAAGCAGCCACTGAGGAACCGGAAAACGCTGCAGTTCATCAAGATGGTAGACGTAATAAAGCGCGGTCCCATGAATCCACGACGCCCCCTGAATCTTCCAGCAAAACGAAATGAAATAAAGCAGCGACATTTCAATCTGAATCATGCGTTGAGCCCACGGGCTGGATAGCGGTATTTCAGAAGATTCCCTCCCCCGCCGCATTCGAATTAGACGATCCACCGAAAAAGCCGCACCAGCAGGCGCGAAAATCAGAAACAAGCCGGCCAAGCGAAGAAATGTGTCGCCGCCATTGAGAATATTCAAATTCCTTTGCTGAATGGACGCAAGACACAGGAAGACGATGATGGTATTGACGCGAGTGAGAAACCCAAAGGTCAGCAGAATTGCCGACGCCAGAAATATCCAGAAAAACGCCAGAATCGCGGCATTCGTCTGCGGAATGACGGTAAACAAATTCAGCCGCATTCCCGGCTCCATTTTTTGGATGGTGGCCAAGCTAGTCCAGGAGTGCGGTCCGTACCAAGCCAGCCAATCAGGTCGCAGCAAAATGAGAGTAGCGATTACCATCACGCCATAGAGAATTCGAAATAGCGCAACGGGCGTAGGCGATTGCGGCGCGAAGAAAAATCGATTCCAAGCGTCCGACACAAACCCCAACTTCACTGCAAGTCCTCAGGCTTCACGGTGTAGGTATAAAAAACATTTACATCCCAAGGCCCCCGATCGTAAGTATTGTCGCTGCGCGGAATAATGGCCGACCACCGCACCACCAGCATCACTTTCTCCACCCGATGCGTCGAAGTGCTATTCAGCCGCGCGATATACCGCGCCGCATCCGGCCACAGATCTGCGAACTCGTTGTTCTGCAGATTCTCGCCGTATTTGCGATACCGCTCCTTGAAGTAGCGATCGGTATAGCTAAGCACCTCCATTCTGGGGAACGACCACAATTGCGAAGTCCCGTCATCATAAATTACGACCGCCTCAAGATAGCTATTCACCGATTTCGGATCAGGCCCAAACATATCCCAAGATTGAAACAACCCAGACCACACGAAATAAGGCCGCACCGATTCTTTAACGAAGTGCACCAGCAAATTGTTGGTAGGCAGAGACCAGCAAACAATCGCGACAAGATGAAAAATAATGAAGACAGAGATCGCCGCGCGCTTCACCCGTTGCAGCCGGTCAGCGTGCGTAGACAGCTCGCGATTATCTTTTGACACCGGCGAATCTGTCGCCATCGCTCACCGTTCGTTCAGCGTGAATCTGAGAGTTTACATTACCATCGCCACGTGGTGTTGGCTCGCGCGCGCGCCACGTCAGATTTTGAGACGAACTCGTCTCAGAAATGCACCGAGCACGGTTCGTCGCGGTGGAGCCGCAGCGTGCCGGTGGCAGCCCCTACATTCCGGTGGCAGCCCCTACATTTATGTAGGGGAGGAGCGCTTTAGCGCTCCGAAAAGGAGTCGCCCATCACCACGCGCTTTAGCGCTGGGCATTACCGACGAAGGTTCGACTGAAAAAAGAGAATCGGGTAAGCTTGAAGTGCGGCGCCCGTAGCTCAGCTGGATAGAGCATCTGCCTTCGAAGCAGAGGGTCGGGAGTTCGAATCTCTCCGGGCGCGCCATTTTCCCTCGTCATCAAGAGCACCCGCGGCAAAACTTAAAATCCTTCGGCCCCACGTAACCCTCATGTATACTCCCGCCACTTTCAGAAGGAGGTCGCCATCCCGTGCGAAAATATCTAGCGGAATTTCTGGGCACTTTTGTGCTGGTGTTCGGCGGAGTCGGCAGCGCGGTGCTAGCCGGCAGCCACATCGGATTCGTAGGCGTAGCATTCGCATTCGGAATAGCGCTGCTAGCAATGGTCTACACCATCGGCCCAATCTCCGGCTGCCACATCAATCCCGCAGTCACGCTGGGAGTGCTGCTAGCCAAAAGAATCGGCGCGAGGGATGCGCTCATGTACGTCGTAGCGCAGATATTCGGCGCAATTGCCGCCGCCGCGCTGGTGTTGCTCGTGGCCAGCGGCGTTGCCGGCGGCTACGATCTCGCAGCCGGCGGCCTCGGCGCAAACGGCTACGGCCTGCACTCGCCAGGACAATATTCAATGGCAGCCGCATTCATCGCCGAGGTAATCCTAACGATGTTTCTAGTCGTCACCGTCCTCGGCGCCACGGACGTAAAAGCCCCAGTAGGCTTCGCCGGCCTCGCCATCGGCCTGGTCCTAACGCTCATTCATCTCGTCGGAATTCCCATCACCAATCTCTCCGTGAATCCAGCCCGCAGCATCGGCCCAGCTCTATTCGTGCAAGGCTGGGCGCTGCAACAGTTGTGGCTATTCATAGTCGCGCCGTTAGTAGGCGCAGCGATCGCCGCTGTTGCATACGCGGCAATTCGCATCCCAGACACAGTAATCACTACGCCGCAAGGCGAACGCGCCCTCGCCAGCGAACAAGCACAACGGCGCGATCATAAGTAGCAGAGAGTTCAACAGGCGCAAATCATGTCCACGAGCGAACCACCGATCAACCTACACACGCTGAATCTCCATCTGCAAACCGCGGAAAATTCGACCACAGTGCGCTGCACCGGCCGCCTAACCATCGACACTTCTCCGCAATTGAAAAAAGAAGTGAAACCTCTGTTGGTAGGCAAGCGGCGGGTAGTCCTCGATCTCACCGACCTGGCGCACATGGACAGCTCAGGCCTCGGCGCTCTGGTCGCACTCTACATCTCCGCAAGAAGCTCCGGCTGCGAATTGCAAATGGTAAATCTAAGCCCGCGCATCCGCGAGCTACTAAGCATGACAAACATTCTTTCCCTCTTCGAATCCTGCGGCCGCTACGGCGGCCGCATGCCCTAACGTAGCGGTGCCCTTCAGGGCAGCATCCCGAGTCGAAGCCATCAAAAAACTTACGCGCGAGCCGGCAAATTGTCGGGACGGAATTTCTTAACCGCCAGCACCGTCCAAACAATAAAAATCAACATCACAACAATCTGCGCGATCAAAAACGGCGGCTCCGAACCAGTAGGCGCAAGCGCGTTAAGCGCCCCCACCTTCATAAACGCCTGCGCCACAAGCACAAAACAATTCAGGTACAGCGCGATCATAGCCGTAATCACGTAAGTCCGCCGCCAACCCCCGTCCATCCCCCGCGAGTACCGCGCGTAAATCGCAATGGCCAGAACCAAAAGCGATATCCCGCCCACAACGTAAGACGGCTTGAACCCATGAAATGGGAAAAAATAACCGGTGACGCTCGTAAGCACAGTGGTGGCGAGAAACACCCCAGTCATGCCATCAAGCCTTTTCGCCGAGAGCAAACCGAACGCCGCAATAAGCCCAGTAACAATCCCGATCAAACTGATCGGCACATGCACCAAAGTAAACGCAGCCAAACCAGAGCTCATCATCGATTTCCTTTCGTCGTAATTCCCAGCGAAGCCGGAAGCGTACAACGGACCAAGCCCCAGCGCAATTTCTGCTTTTGAATCCATTTTGCGCACGCGACGATTGCCCGCCCTTGACGATGATTAGCATGAAAGGTAATTTCTTTCTTGAATCTAAATCGGCGACTGAGCGCATCTAACTCCACAATGGGGGCTCACTGAATGCCGCAAGAACCGCGACGCGGAAACGATCCGGACCTTCGCCGAATCGGCCTGCACCCCGATTTCTGGTATCCGCTAGCGCGATCGAAAGATGTCAAGAAGGGTAAAACGCATCTAGCCATGTTCGGCGGCGAGCCCATCGTCCTGGCCCGCGGCGAAAGCGGCGAAGTCTTCGCCATGGACGACCGCTGCGCCCACCGCCAATTCCCTCTCCACAAAGGCATCGTCTGCGGAGAAATGCTCAAGTGCGCCTATCACGCCTGGAGCTACCAGAAAGATGGCCGCGTCGCGGGAATCCCGTACTTGCCGAAAGATGCCTGCCGCCCCGCCGGAGTAAAAGGCTACGCCTGCCGCGAAGCCTACGATCACATTTTCGTCTTCGCCGGCGATCAAGAAAAAGCCGCCGAAGCCCAGTTCCCGGAATTACCAAATTTCCATTCCAAAAAACGCAAGACCATGCATTTCTGGCGCAAAGTGGAATGCCACTATTCCTTCATGCACGAAAATCTGATGGACATGAACCATCAATTCCTGCATCGCGGCATCATGGGCACCATCAAGCCCACTCTCCTCGACTACAGCAAAGGCGACAACTGGGTCGAAGTAAAATATAAATTCGAGCAAGCCGCCGGAAAACCAGATCGCGGCGCAGACTTCATGATGGCCGGCCGCAAACGCAATAAATCCGAGCGCAAATCCGGCGACGTAATGACCATCCGCACCCAATATCCGTACCAAACGCTAAACATCGTACGCGGCGGCGCCGACGAACCAGCCTTCGACTTATGGGTCGTCTATGTGCCCTATGACAAGGAGCAGCGAAGCCACATCAGTTGCGGAATGTTAATGATCGAAAAGCCGCCGATCCCCGGCCTGATTCACGCCCTCTGGCCGCTAATCCGCAGATTCGCCGAGTCCGTCTTCACCGAAGACCGCATGGCCGTAGAAGCCGAACAAAAAGCCCACGACGAGCAGCAAGCCGACTGGAACCAAGAAATCAATCCAGTAATCATCGCCCTGCGCGACGTCCTAATCCGCCACGGTGTACCGCTCGATCCAGAAATAACACGCGCGGCAGCCGCAACGGATTTTCGCGTCGTACAAAGCGTCTAGGCTTTACAGACCGCGTACGAAGTGTAAACGCTGTCATCCTGAGCGAAGCTAAGGATCTAAGCGGCCAATGATTGCAACTATTCACACGTCATGGCCAGCACTCTAAACAAACCAATCCTAATCGGCGAGACGTGGCGCCTAGCCCTGCAAGCCCTCAACGCCAACAAATTCCGCACCATGCTAACAACGCTAGGCGTAATCATCGGCAGCGCCTGCATAGTTCTAGTCGTCACCGTAGCGCTCACCGGCAAGCGTTACATCATCGTGCAAATCGAAGGCGTTGGCGCCAACTTGATCTTCGGCGAATCAATCCCAGTTCAATCCCGCTTCGAGCGCCTAGCAGACGAAGTCACGCCAGCCGATCTCGAAGCCATCAAACGCGCAGTCCCGCAAGTAGCAGAAACAGCAGGAACCAACGACAGCCCAATGACCATGGTCGTCAACGGCAAAAGCCACGCGATCCATCTAGTCGGAGTCACCCCAGGCTTCGATCGCATCCGCCGCCTCGTAATTCTGCGCGGCAGATATTTCGATGACGATGACCTGGCCACAAGAAGTAAAGTCTGCGTCCTAACCGAACCTCTAGCCAAAGCTCTATTTCCCGTAGAAGATCCGACAGCAAAAACCATCCGCGTCGGCGAGCTCTATTTCACCGTCATCGGAGTTTTCAAAGAACGCATCAGCACCTTCGGCCAGGCGGAAATAACCTCAGAATCCATCCTAGTCCCGTTCTCCATGATCAAAAGCTTCACCGGAACAGAATATTTCCGCACTTTCTACGTACAAGCAGACCGAGCCGAAAACGTCCCAGCCGTAACAGCGGCGGTAGCACGCATCTTGCAAAGCAGGCATCGTCCAGGAGCAAAATACCTAGTCCAAAATCTGAACACAATCCTCGAAGCAGTAAGAACGATCTCGATAGCTCTGACCGTCCTACTAATCTTGATGGCCTTCATCGCCCTAACCATCAGCGGCATCGGCATCATGAACATCATGCTAGTCACCGTCACCGAACGCACCCACGAAATCGGCATCCGCAAAGCCGTAGGCGCCTCCCGCGACACCATCCTGCATCAATTTCTTATGGAAGCTCTGCTAATCAGCGGCACAGGAGGCCTGATCGGAATCGCCATCGCCGTCACAATCACTGCGCTAATCAGCTATTCCGCCACCTATTTTCCAGAAGCCGGCGATCTCCACATCTCAATCTCATGGATGTCGGTAGTAATAGCGCTAGTCGTCTCCTGCTCGACGGGCCTGGTCTTCGGCTATCTCCCCGCCAATCGTGCCGCCCAACTCCACCCCACCGACTCACTCCGCTACGAATAATAGGCTTCGACGATAGAGTAGATTAAAATAATCCAGATGCGCGCTCCTCGGAATTTCCCATTCGACCAGCACCACAAGCCCCGCATCGCATGAAGTCCTCCCCCCTGCATTTCAAAACCATCATCATGATCCTGTTGATGGTAACTTTCGGTCCTCTAGGAAACGCCCTCCTAAGCAAAGGAATGAAAAACGTAGGCGCAATAACGCTCCGCTCGCTGCCCGAACTCCCTCACATCTTCATCCAGGTTTTCACATCGCCGGTAATCTGGCTAGGCATGGGCTCTCTCCTGCTATTTTTCCTGTCCTACATGCTCGTACTCTCCTGGGCCGACTACAGCTACGTCCAACCAGCCTCCTCCTTCGCCTACGGCGTAGTAGCCCTATGGGGCCACTTCCTATTACACGAAACAGTCACCCCCACGCGGTGGCTAGGCGTGCTAATCATCTGCGCCGGCGTCTTCGTCGTAGGCTACACACACCCGCGCACCACGGAGCACAAATAATGTTCTGGGAAATCCTGCTGTTACTAGTGGTAGTAATCGCCGGAACCTCCGGCGAGCTATGCACCTCGCGCGCAATGAAATCCATCGGCGAAGTAAAAGATTTCCGCCCAGCCTCACTATTCCGCGTATTCGTCCGAGCCCTGCAGGTCAGCTGGATGTGGATCGGCCTGTCACTCTCAATCGTAGCGTTCCTAGCCCTACTAGGCGCTCTCTCAATCGAAAACGTAAGCTTCGTTGTCCCAGTAACCGCAATCAGCTACGCCGCCGGCGCCCTAGGCGGAAAGATTTTCCTAGGAGAGCGAGTCTCGCTCCAACGCTGGACCGGCGTAGCCCTAGTCTGCCTAGGCGTAACGCTAGTCTTCCTCGGCCGCTAATCTTCGCCGTCCGCTGAAACCCCGCGCCATGCGATTTTTCCCGTAGGGGCGCTCGCTTGCTGCGCGCCCGCCCGTGTAAGGCCTGCGAAAACGTGGCCTATTGCCTCCACATAACGCGATCCTGCCGAGAACTCACTTTTCGGCCGCCCCAGAACCCACCGAAATCAACAACCCATCACGAATAAAATATTCCCCATCCCTCCAACGAATAGTCCGCCGAAAAAAGCTACGCACCCAGATAAAAAACGCAAACCCATCCCAAACCGGAATCAAAGCCACATCTTTCCAAAATCCCCTCTGCTTCAACCCACGAACCCCAATACTCCAAGTAATCAAAATCCGAAAAAATAAATAAGCCCCCACGTACCCCAACCCCACCGCAACCGAACGCCGAACCGCAATCGCCACAAGCACCCAGAGCAATCCCTGCGTAAGCAGCAATCCCAAATGCCCCCAAGGCCGCATCTGCCGCATCACCACCATCCAACGCAGACGTTTATCAATAAGCTCCCGCAACGAATGACAGCCAGCCAATTTCTTCACCGTATAAGGCAGCAATTCCACGCGGTGCCCATGCTCAGCAATCAACCGCCCCACCAAAAGATCGTCCCCTGGCTGATTCTCAATAGCCTCAAGCCCCCCAAACTCAGCCAAACGAGCCCGCGAAGTAGCAATCGACGGTCCCAGCCCAAACCGAATTCCTTCCAATTGCCACCCTACCAACAACCCAGCATAAAAATCCGAAATCATGCCAACCTTCTGAAGATTCTCAGCAAAGGTTTCCCTATAAGCCGGCACATAAAAGCAGGTAGTAGCTCCAACGTGAGGATCAACAAGCGGCGCCACCACAGTCCGCAAATAATCCGGCGCAACTCGAACATCGCTATCGCCCATAATCACAATTTCATTCCGCGCCTCCCGAACCAACCGCCCCAATTTCGCAACTTTGTCATTCAAAGCGCTGCTACCCGACCCAAACAAAATCCGAACGCGCCGCTCCGGAAAATCGCGAACAATTTTTTCAAGAATTTGAACCACAGCAAGGTCAGTCTGGTCCACGCAGAAAAGCAGCTCATACTCGGGATAATCCTGCCGGCAAAAGCTGGCAAAATTCTCGTAAGCCTCAGGATCAAGCCCGCGAATCGGCTTCAGAATACTGACCGGCGGCGTAAACCCCTCGCGCGTCACAACGCGCGAAAAAAAGCGCCAAGAACTAAAAATCACAATCAAGTAGTAGACAAAAGGAATGGCGGCCACAACAAGCACCGCCGAAACAGCGAAATTTGAAATCATTGCACCCGTTTTTTACGCTGTCATCCCCAACCCGCGTGAGCGGCGAGGGATCTGCTTTTGCTTTTGCTTTTGCTTTTGCTTTTGCTTTTGCCTTTCTTCTTCGTAGGGGCGCCGGATTGCTGCGCCCGCCCGTGTAACGCGAACGAAAACGTGGCGCACTGCCTTCGCGTTAGCCTCCGTCGTTTCTTCAATCTGAAATTTCAAATCTGAAATTTGAAATTTCCTAAGCCGTTGCCTTTCTCTTCGTAGGGGCGCCGGCTTGCTGCGCCCGCCCGTGTAACGCAAACAAAACCGTGGCCCATCGCCTCCACGTAACGCCAACCAACTACGACCCTCCGCCACTAACAATCGGATGATTCGTAAAAAGACTCTTCCCCCCACTCTCCGCCACCAAAACCAACCCCGCAGGCCCAGCCAATCCCGCCAACCGGCTCACCGCCTGATCCCCAGCAAAAATGTAATAACGCTCCGGCCTCCTCCACAACTCCGCAAAATCCGAATCCTGAATAAACACGTCAGGCGCCCCAGGCGCATAAGACCCATATTCCAAATTGTGCCGCCGCCCATTCAAAAGCAAAGCCGTCCGGTTGGTATAAAAAAACACCGAAGAAAACTCATAATAATGATGGTCCACAATCAAAGCCCCATCCGGCGACTTCAAAAACGCATCCGCCAAAGGCCGCGAAGAAAGGTAAGGCTCAAATACCACCAACGCCAACCGCGCCGCATGAAAGAAAATGATCATCATCAAAGCCGCAGCCAAATACGCCCGCCTCCCGCGAGCGAGAGACGCCCCCAGCGCCCCCACCAAAAAAGCCGCGCCGGCAATCAAAAGTGGCAGCCGGAAATAAGCAAACGAATTGAGCGTCAAATCCTCCATATGCCCCAGCGAAAGTGTATAAGCCGACGGATTAGAACTAAGCGCCTGCGAAATATCCCCAGGCGTAGCCATGCCGCGCACATGAAATAAAAGAGCAAACATCGCCAAAGCGAGCAATCCACTGATCGCCGCAATCACTCGCGTCCCGCCCCGCACCCAACTCCCGCCCACGGCCATCGCCGATCCCAATAGCAGCGCAAATGCCGGATAGCAAGGCATCGAATAATATTCCTGCGTAGTCGAAAGCGTGAAAAACACCATCACAAATCCCGCCCAGCAAAGCGCCAGCAATCGCGTCCGCCCAGCCCGGTCGATGGGCTTGAAGGAAAGCCGGGCCACCTCAGGATAATACACGCTCCAAGGAAACATCCAAACCAATTGAAACAACCAAAAATAAACGCGCGGCACGGTATTGTAATCGCGCGGATACCGCAGATTCAGAAAACGCAAAAGCTGCTCGTTAATGAAATAAAACCAGAAAAATCCGTGATACTGCCCAGGCCCGCTATGCAGCGTAAACACAAAGTAAGGAGGATTACGCAAAGTCGCCAACAAATGCCAAGGCCCCGCGATCAAAAGCACGATCAACGCCCCGCTAAACACGTGCAACCGTTTCCAAGTCCCCCAAGAAAAAAGTTGCCGCGTAAAAAAAAGATAAATAACCGCGGCAGCCACCGGAAACACAATCGCAATCAAACTCTTCAGCAAAAGCCCCGTTCCCAAGCAAGCCGCCATCACGAACGCCCAAAAACGCGGATGCGCCTCGCCCTCCTCCAGCACCCGCAAAAACGCCCACATCGCCAAAGCAATCGTCAACGTAACCATCACATCGGGAATCAAAACGCGAGTAAACAAAAAGAGGCCGATGCACGTAGCCATGCACAAGCCGGCATAAAATCCCGCCCGCTGCCCAAACGCCCAAATCCCAAAAGCCGCCGTCAACCAGCACAACCCCACCGCAGCCAGCGCAATAGGAATTCGCGCCACCCAATCATGCACGCCGAAAATTTCATAGCAACCGGCGATCATCCAATAAAGCAGCGGCGCCTTCTCCAGATAAGGCACTCCATCAAGATGCGCGGTAACAAAATCCCCGGAAGTAAGCATAGTCCGGGCCATCTGCGCGTGCACCGCATCCACATCATCCACAAGTGAGGGAGGAGAAATAATGCAACCAAGGAAGATCGATCCCGCGATGAGCACAACAGCGAGGTAAATGTACCAATTCTTTCCAACAGTCCAAGTTTCGCCGGAAGAGGGGACGCTCGAAAAATCCGGCGTCTCGGACGCGTGCAGCTTCAAGATTTGTTGTACTCGACCTGCGCTTTTTTCGACTTGCCAGCAGGAACTCGATCCCGGTTGCCGTTGTGACCCGACGCCCCCACATTTTGAATCTGCGGCCCGGTTTTAGGAGAACTGCCCGAGGCATTCTCTTTGCGCCGCAGCTCATTCGAACTACGCCGCCAATTCACGCGAGGATAAATCAGCGACCGATCCACCCGCTCGCGATACTTCACCGCAATATTCATCAGCGAATCCAGCAGCGACCCCGAAAGAAAATGAGGCTCCAACCCCAGATCGATCAATTTCGAATGTTTCGCGTTGTAATAATGTTCCTCAGCCTCCACGCGCGGGTCCGGCAAATACTGCACCTCCACCGCCATCCCCAATTTCCTCCCCGCCGATTCCACCAGCTGCGCAATCTCCAGCACCGAAAATTGCTCGGTAAACTGATTGAAAACGCGGCACTCCCCCCGCGCCGCCGGATTCAAACAAGCAATCTCAACACACCGCACCGTATCCCGAATATCCAAAAACCCGCGAGTCTGTCCGCCCCTCCCGTAAACAGTAAGCGGATGCCCAATCGCCGCCTGCACGCAAAACCGGTTCAGCACCGTCCCAAAAATTTCGTCGTAATCAAATCGATTGATCAGCGCCTCATCCAAAGCCACCTCATCGGTCACGGTCCCGTAAACCACTCCCTGATTCAAATCAGTAGCCCGCAACCCCCAAATCTTGCACGTAAACATAATGTTGGCGCTGTCATGCACCTTTGACAGGTGATAAAACGACCCAGGCTGCTTCGGAAAAGGAAGCACATCCGACCGCCCGTTGTGCTCAATCTTGATGTACCCCTCTTCGATATCAATATTCGGCGTCCCATACTCGCCCATCGTCCCAAGCTTCACCAAATGGCAATCCGGCACAATCTCCCGTATCGCAAAAAGCAGATTCAGCGTCCCGACAACATTATTCACCTGCGTAAACACCGCATGCTTGCGGTCAATCATGGAATACGGAGCAGCCCGTTGCTCCGCAAAATGAATCACCGCCTCAGGCTCAATCTCGCGAATCGCAGAAGAAAGAAAATCGTAGTCCGTCACATCGCCGACGAACTGCTCGATAATATTCCCGGTAAGTTCCTGCCAGACCCGCAGCCGCTCAGCCAAAGGCCGAATCGGCGTTAAAGTCTGCGCCCCCAATTCATGATCCCACTGCCGCCGCGCAAAATTATCAATAATCGAAACCGAGTGCCCCCGCGCCGACAAATGCAAAGCCGTAGCCCATCCACAATAGCCGTCCCCACCCAGTACGGCGATCTTCATGCCCCCTCCGCGCGTTAAATGTCACAAGCACTCCCCAACTCAATACGCGTCAAAATTATTGTTATTCTCCCCCTGCGACCGCTGCGCCAATTTCCGCTGCGACATGTTAATCACCCAATTCGCGATCTTCGATTGCGACACCGGCAAAGGCAGCCGCTTGATCATCGACTTCCAGCTATAAAATTTCAGATACATATCCTGCACATTCGTCTCCAGCTCCTCCGCCGTAAAATTCTTAGGCTTCAGGTGGCAAAACTCCCCCGGAAAACGCCCAATATCCTCCAGCCTCAAAATCCGGTCCTGCGCCTTCATCTTTTCATAAAACATCGTGCCCTTCTCCGGGCACAAAATATTAAAGTAAGCCACCGGCACGCGTTCGGTATGCAGAAAATCCAAGGTCGACTCAAACACTCCCCGGCTTTCCGTATCCCACCCAAAAATAAAATTCAGCGAATAGCTGATCCCCCGCTTCCGCAAATTCGCCAGCATCTCGCTATACTTCTCCACCTTATTAAATTTCTTGTTCATCCCCTTCAAAGTCTCGCGGTCAATGCTCTCGATCCCCATATTCACGTGCAAAAGCCCGCTACGCTCCGCCAAATCCATATACTCATCGTCATAACAAAGGAACGAAGTCCACAGCGCCGACCACCGCAGCTTCAAAGGAATCATGGCCTCCATAAGCTGCATAGCGTGCGCGCGTTTCCCGCCAAAATCGCTATCCCCAAAAAAAACATACTTCGAACCCGTATGCTTAATATCTTCAATCACGTCTTCAACAGGCCGCACGCGAAATCCCCCGCCCAAATAAAGCCGCTCCGAACAAAACTCGCACTGCATCGGGCACCCGCGTGAAGACATCAACGAAAACGTCTTAAACATCCCGTATCGTCGCAGGTCCAGCAAATCCCACCGCGGCAAAGGCAACCCAGCAATGCTAGGCATCTGCGCCGCCCGGTAAACAGGCTGCAGCCTCCCCCCCGCCGCATCCTGCAGCATCTGCGACCAAATCGGCTCGCCTTCCCCAATCCCAATCGCATCGCAATGCTGCGACGCCTCCTCCGGGTGAAACCAAATATGCGGCCCGCCCATAATCACCGGAATCCCGCGATCCCGAAACTCCGCCGCGATGTCGTAAGCCCGCAGCGAATGCACCGTCCAGGTGGTAATAGCCACTAAATCCGGCCGGGTCTCATAGCTAAAATCCTGCACCTGCTCATCGACAAGCGTGACCTCCCAATCCGGCGGCGTCAGCGACGCCAAATAAGGCAACGCCAAAGGCACCAAGGCCCGCGATTTGGATTTGAAAACGGTTCGATCGGCTTTCGAGAGGTAATGAGAAGGCTGGATAATCAGTATCTTCTTTTTCGCCATTTCTTTCTCCGAACAGAGAAGTCTCGTGCGAAATAGACTGTTCGACCCAAGCAGAAAGCGACTCTTTGCCCCAAAAACTGCAAGCATTCTACATCATACTCCGCCCGCTCGCGCCACTATCGCCGCTAGCGATGTTCTGAAAAGATGCATGCCCGCTCGCGACGTTCTGAAAATACGCATTTTAGATGCATCCCAGCCCCCAAGGTTACCAGGCTTTCTAGCCAAAGTCGGGAGCCTCCGCCCAGCGGACGCCGCGGTTGCGCGGCCGGGTTTTAAGAGCCACCCGTGCCCGTAAGCACTCGCATGTTCGAAGCCCGTCCGTTCGACGCCCGCTAATTCGATGTTTGCCAAGCAACACAGGACCCTATCTTTCTCAGGAATTGCACGATCCGCACTACAAATGTAGTGCACTTCTTCCAGGCACGCGAGTTGCGGCTCAGCCACCACGTTGTAAAAGGCTACGCTGAGGATAAAAAATCTATCTCGGCGGTCGCGACAATGGAAGGAGCCTTCCAACACGCCAGTGAATACGGCAAAAAGTCGCCGTTCCTTCGATCGTCCCACGTCGCGGTGGAAGTGGAGCAAATGGTGCACGACGAGTTGCAGGGCGATAGAAATCAGGAAATCAACCCAGTGATAATCGCGCTGCGCGATGCGCTGATCCGGCTTGGCGTACCCCTTGAGCCAGAAGTTGCGCGCGCGGACCTGGGCGGCGATCCGCACGCGATGCAGAACGCGTGACTTCCGTCTCCCACGCACTATCAGGATTCTTGGCCGAATTCTTGCAACTTCTCTCTGGTTCACCAACGATCACTCGCCTCTAAGAACCCGCTCTCCGAAAAGGGATTTTCGGGGCGTCGTAACTCGATTCGCGGCGGCCAATCTCGCGGTGCGATCAATCCAGAAGTCAGCTTCCACTGAGTACGGCACGTCGAATTGGTCAAAGACGCCGATATTTCCGAGGACGTGGTGGCCGTGTTTATACTCGCTTGGGATCGGCCCGGAGCTGTAGCCGAGAAGAAATCCTTCGATGCGCACTCCGCGCCGCAGCATTTTCTGCGCGTCAGCGTGGTGGTTGACTACGGTGTCCCGCGCAAATTGGTCCCCACGTCGCCCAGGGAATCGATATATATAAGGAGGATGTGTGCCTAGGGCCGGGTCCGATAGCCACGTAATCCAGGCTACCGTCCACGGAAGTGTGAGCGAAAAGCCTGCGATCGCGAACGGTACATCGAGGACGGTCAATGACATCCAGGCCATATAGCCCGTGCCAACGGGGTCCAAGTCAAATATGCTTGTTTCAAGGTCCCCGCCGGGCGCGTGGATCCGGACTTTGCTGCTCGGAAGTGCATCGATCAGCTCTGCATCCGTGACGTCAGTAAACACGCCAAGCCGCCGTAGTTCTTGCATCAGTTGGGGTCGCTTTTTCCAGTGAGGTGTCATTGCACCTGGCTCCCAGCAAAGCCCAGCGGCGCGGCCCCTTTCATGCCCATTCGAGACCATCGACTCGCAGGCTTTGCATTTCGTTTTTACCTACATTGCGTACACCTGCTACATCACCAGCGCTGATTTACCTCCTCGAGGAAATTTTCAGGTGAGACTTATTTCCTCTTCGCTTTAAACGCATCGCAATGCACACACCCCACCATCAGGGATTCGTTTGACGGAACCTCGAAATCGCGGGCCAACTTGTGAATCTTCTTGCGGGCATTCTGCGTAAGTATCAACTTGATGCCTTGCCTGTCGCGCTGTTCGGTTTTCAATCCGAGGGCACGAACCATCGGGCCCACTTGATTGGGCTGGATTTTTCGCTCTTCCCCGCGAGCCGAAAGAATTGTCATCATCACGTCCGCATACTGTCCCATGTAGCGTTCCGTCTGATCGGGGATGTGGCACGAGATCAACATCGATTCGATCAGCACGTTGCCGGGGTTCGTCCAGCGGGCTTCGCCGGAATCTGCTTGGTTGTCCGCGACCAGATCGCAGATCTTGGCATATAAGTCGGCATCCTCCCACTTGGCAACCGGGAGATCGCCGCCCGACGCGGGCGGGGCGGGATCAGAATCCGCATGCTCGGTGATCCACCCCCGCAGGGCGGCGTGGTTTGCAAGGCGGAAGGATAGTAGCCGCGGCTGGAACTCACTGGCGATTCGAGCCTCTTCCCGATCATCGAGCAGAGGTACGCGGCGACCAGTCGGGGCGGTCACGATCCGCGCGCCCTGAACCATCGCCGCGTCGAAGTGAGTGTCGCAGCGAAGCGCCTTTGAAAAACAGGGACTCCACAAGCCTCGGTGCCGCGCGACTTTCACCGTGCGCTTGCGAGAAGTGTTCAGCAGTCTCTGCAGCTCGTCATTGAATTCTGATTGATCGATCGCGAGGGTAAGACCCAGGTCTGTTGGAAGCGAACCAAGGCCACCGGGTGTGATTTCCGTTAAGAGCAGGCAGTGCCGCGAGATGCATTTAACCAACGCGAGGATTTGATTGACTTGGCGCGTTTCGGGGCCGACGATCACTAAAGTTGGCGCAGCCGGAACCGCGTCCATCAACCACACCGCAAAGAAAAATACCGCCAGCAGTTCCGCGGCTTCTTCGTCGAGCCCGCCATATTTTTGAATTAGATTAACGATATCCGCAGCCAGTTGCGCTGTGGATTCCTTCGGGCGGAATTCGGCTGGCAAATGAAGCTCGCGCGCAATTGCGGGATCGATTTCTCTCGGCACGTAAATCTGATTCTGGTGCTCGATGCGCGACGCGATCTGGGCGCTCTCGCCATCGAACAGCATGAGATTGAGGGCGTCTCGGTCGGAGGGATCGTGAACCACCTCCAGGAAACTACCGTCGCCAAAAACTTCGCCCAGCGTTTCGATCGGCTTGCCCGGCAAATCACCAACGACGGTGGTCTGTGTCTTCTCATCTTTCTCGCTCATAGGGCTCCTCCGCCGGCTTACCGGAGCCAATAAAAAAAGGGACGCCGGTGGCGACGTTCGCACCTGCGTCCCGAAAACTCTTGCCAGACTTCGATGACCAGCTAACTACGCTAGTCGATTCCACCCTACAGGATCCATGACGCCTGTCAAGTTTTTTCGCATAAACGATTTTGCATTATCCGGTGTTCTATTCATACCCGCTCGATTCCATGACCGGCCCGTACATCGATCCCAGACGGATCAGCCAAGAAACCATGAAGCGCGCTTGGCGTCCGGCGGAGCCTGCTGAGCAATATGGCCGATCCTCCGCAATTATGAGCGGCATATAACCAAATGCCGCATAGAGTAAGTCACTCGATGACCCGCTGGGAACTGCTCGGCAAAATCGATCTGCCATCGACCGCGATTAATATTTATTTTCACCACGACGTAATACGTTGCTGAACAAGAACGGGAGCTGTATCGTGCATAATTCCAACTACCTTCGCCCCGTCAAAATCCAATCAGAACTCCCTCCAAATCGTTCCACCAATCGAATAAGTAAGTCCGCAGTCGGTCCTAGCTTTCCACGCTCGATCTTCGAAAGCTGCCCCTGGCTGATGCCCAATTGGTCCGCAAGGTCCTCCTGAAGTACGCTACCGCGAAGTTCACGGATGCGGGATCCGATTGCATCCAAATCTGCCTTGGATTTTAGACGCTTTGGCATCAAAAAATCGATTGACTTTAATCCATATTCCTAATAGCATATTCCTTATGGAATACGCACAGAGCGGCCCAAACGATTCTGTATGTCCGGGCACCCGAACGGTCTCTTTTACCCTTCGAGAGGCGCTCGCGCAATGAAAAGAACGGGCCGAGAAAAAGGAGAAAGCATGCCCCACAACATGGCTTCTATTTCGACCGTCAAGTCGGCGGGAACGAAGTCCTCGCGTGGCTTCTCCTCCCGAGTCCGGCAAGACCGGGCAGTAAATCGCGGCAACGACCAAAATGTGAAGAATTGGATCCGGATGTATCGAGCTAATGCAAGCTGTGCCCGAAAAATCTGGGGTGCTCTCCCGCGTTCTATGATCCTGAACCTGAAGGAAATCAGTAAGCGACATGAACTTGCGGTTGCTGCCGGGGATCTTTTGGTTTTGGACGGTAGATGGTACATAACCCACACGGGTCTCCTAAGGGTAGCTCGACGTAATCACTGCTGCGGTATTCAGTCGGCGCTCGTCGAACGATATTCTGACCCCGCGATGGGTCGGTGGGTGTTCAAGGCCACCGTTTACAAGACTGCTCGCTCCCGCGGTTTCGTCGGCTACGGCGACGCCGATCCATCGAACGTTAGCTCGCTGGTGCGCGGCGCCGAGATGCGCGTGGCCGAGACGCGAGCCGTCAATCGTGCTCTGCGCAAGGCTTACGGTATTGGACTCTGCTCCGTCGAAGAGTTGGGTTCGCTTTCGGGCGCGCCAGCTTCATCCATCGGTTCTGCCCAGCCGCATCGATTTCACGCCCCCGGCCCTTCAACCAATGGTCATCATCCGCGTTTGCGGGATCAACTCTGCCTTCTGATCCGCCAGCACAACCTCGATTCCAGTCTCGTGAAGGCTTATGCCGCCGACTTCTGCGGTACACAAACGCTCAAGGATGCTGGTCGCGACCTGGTCGAATCCTTCATCTCCCACTTAGCCAAGGCTGCGAAGGAAGATCGCGACGCGTTGCTCTGCAAACTCAATTCCTATGCTCAACCCGTGGAGGCCAACCCATGAGACGCCATGTTCCGGGTTTGCATGCAGGAGATCAGAATCACGATAGTCAGCTGCAGGGATTATTCCTGGTTCGTGTCGATGCCGCTTCGTACCGCTGGCATCCGCAGAAGCCTTTCTTTTCGCTGCGCTTCGTGGTTCTCGAGCCTGAGAGCTTCGCAACACGATCTTTCTCCGGACGGCTCTACGCCAGCGAACGCGCGCTGTGGAAGCTCAATTGGTTTCTGCGGGATTTTGGCTATGACCCTGAACTTTTCGGCCGCGATCAGGTGGATGAGAAGGCCCTTCTAAATCTTCGGGGCGTCATTCGCACCTCACCCATCGCCTTCAATGGCCACGCCTACCAGAATCTTGATTCCTTCGCTACGGCAGCAGATTGGGAGGAACTTTCCTGCGTCACGCTGAGTGAAAAGCCCAAGAGAGAACGCCGATGATCTTTAGCCACACACAGATCAGCCAGTACCTCCGTTGCCCGCGCAGCTATCGCTACAAATATCTCGATGGCTGGCAGGAAAAAGAAACGCATGCCGCCATGGCCTTCGGTCGATCCTTCGAGAAGGCCCTCGGCGCCTACTTCCTCGAAGAAGATCCCGCTGCCGCGCTCTTCAAGGAATGGGGTGCCTATCGGGATACGCCCTTTGAATACAAGAAAGCAGATACCTGGGACCGTATGGTCCATCAGGGAGTTCATCTGCTGCAGAAATTCGCGCAGGATGATCGCGTTCAGATTCCTCAGCCGAACAAGGATCTGCAAGTGAAGCTAATGCGCTCACTCCCCGGCGACAATGAATTCGTGGCCTACATCGATGCGCTCGGAAAACTCGATGGAATACCGTGCGTGATCGATTGGAAGACTACCACGAGCCGTTATCCCGAAGAGCCCGCGGGATTGCTGGCACTCGATCCGCAGCTGATTTGCTACTCCTGGATCAGCGGGATTCCCGACGTAGGCGTGGTCGCCTTCGTGCGCAAGCAGCAACCGGGAATTCAATACCTGCGCGCCACGATTTCAGAAGAACAACGGCGGGAGTACGGTCGGCTGGTTGAGTCCACGGTGGATCGAATCAAGGCCGGTGAGTTTATTTCCCACAGTGGCATCCGCTTCCCGCAGAACGGCTGCGTGAGTTGTGCGCATCTGGGCCTCTGTCTCAACAATCAGCCATTGATCGATGCAAATCTGATCCGCCGGGCAGGAGCCAGCGACCTTGATTGGCTTGACGACATTGTCGAGTAACGGCAGACCGATGGCGGCTCCCAAGCTCAATCGCCGAAGGGCTCTGTTCGTGTTGGCCAAGATCGATGAAATCTTGAGCTGGGAGCAGGGCATGGACCGGGAGCGTGATACTCGATTCGTAGACTTGGGCCGCTTTCTGTGTGAAGTCCGATCCGGGCAATACTGGCGGCTCGATAATCTGAAATCGTTTGATGAATTCCTCGAGAAGCGCTTTCCCGAATCCCGGCGCAAGGCCTACTACCTGATGTCGATCCACGAGCAGCTGCCGGGAATTCCGAAACTACACCTCAAACAAGTGGGCTGGTCGAAGGCCACGGAATTGGCGAAGGTGGCGCGGCGGGATGGGCAGCAATTCGATTGTGCAACCTGGTTGCACCGGGCCCAGGAAATGCCCAAGGAAGAATTCAAGCGCGATGTCGAAAGGCATCTGACGGGGAAAGAGACGGAGCCTTGGGAGATCCTCTATTTCAAGGTGTACAAGAGCCAACTCGCCGTCATCGAGCAAGCGCTCGAGACCGCCGCATTGATGCTCGGAACTGGCAAATCGCGGGGCTATTGCCTGGAAATGATCGCCGCGGATTTTCTGGCAGGAGCGAGCCTCGAACCAGGCGCCGAGGATCTGTTGTTCCTGGCGCTCGCTCGGCTGATCGGAATTCTTCCCGTAGCGCAGCGGCTGCAGTTGCTCGAGATGATGAGGAACAGCCTTGATCCGTTTCAAACCGAAGCAGCCACGACTGCGCCTTGAATCCGACGCGTATCGCCAGCTCACCCGCAAAGTGCTCGCGCGCGATGGATGGCGCTGCCAGGATTGCGGCTCAGCGCGCGATCTTCAGGTCCATCACATCCGCTCACGCGGCCGGCTTGGAGATGATGCCGAAGAGAATCTCATCACGCTTTGCGCCGACTGTCACCAAGCCAGACATCTTCATAGCCTGAAACGATAGAGCAACTCGACACCACGGTGACACGATTGCTTGCGGCCGACAATTCGGGTAAGGACAGAGGTTTCCTAAACCGCGTGTCGGGAGTTCGGCTCTACCTTGGCCCACACTCTGAATCGTTCTTTTTCATCGAGTTTTAGGATTCCGTTAATCAGGTGGAATGCATGAAATGGTGCATAGCTCCTTTTAATGTGGGATTCCGATACGTAGTCATGGCTCGCGCTAGCTGGCAACGAGAATGGGATCAAGCAATCAATCCAGCGATTACGTTGCTGCGGGATGTGCTGATTCGGCAAGGTGTGCCGCTCGAGACAGAAGTTGGCCGCACCGCCTCGGGGGGTGAGCAATGCAAGATGCGAGACTGAAGTGAGCGCGCTGCACATCGCTGGCAATCGCGCCCACACTCGATGTTAGAATCAAGAACATCGGAGAGGTGGGTGAGTGGTTGAAACCGGCGGTCTTGAAAACCGTTAGGCCTCAAAAGGGTCTCGTGGGTTCGAATCCCACCCTCTCCGCCAGTCAGTCAGGCGATTTCTCTCTCCCGGTGCACTTCGATGAAATGTATCGATTTTGCGGCCCAAGAGGCGCGAATAACGGATGGGCACGCAACGTCTATTTCTCCGGTCAGCGGGAAACCCCAACGATCGGTCTATATTTCTCCGGAGCAGTTTGTGCAGTTCCCTTTCGCGGAACAAACCGAGGCGCCTGTCGTTCTCCAGAATGTCATCCGCGCCGAAAATGAGGAGAGCCCTGTCGCGAACGTCTCAGTGAGAGCCGAGAATTGACTCAGTGGGCGGCCGGGCCGGCCGGAGGCAAGATATGCTCGGCTACCACTCCGAGGCTGTGACCGGCACATATGAACATTAGGATAGAGCTCGGGGTACGGTTTCAAGGCTACACGGTCGGGGTCACATGGCGCTATCGAAACGAGTATTCCTGGACTAGGGATGGCCATTGCGCGGTGCACGTCTTCTGACGATCTCACCGCAGCGTCAGTCCTTCAATCCGGCCAATCGTCCTCTATGATCCGGATGGTGGCATTAGCATTGATCAGTGCGGCTGGAATCAACCACTCGCGGTAGCCTTTTCCCTCCTCAAACCACTCGAATTTGCGCAACTGATCCTCAGTCAGTTTAAGTTCGACTGCCAACAAAGTGTCACCAAACGCTCCCTCGTTTGCATCCAGCGGGACATCGGAGAGCCAGACGCCAGAGTATCGGTGCGGAGTCATGTAGTATCCGGCGCCGTCCCTGAAGCCGGAGCGCAGGATCGCGTCTGCGTCCTTAGCATTAGCTCGGTGGAAGAACTTCATCAATAAACCCTCGCGAATCGCCCGCTAGTCGGTGCTGAACCAAAAGCAGTTAGCCTACTGCCTCGGACGTCCACAAATCAGATGATTCACGAACGCCCATCGGCGGCGCGATATTTGAGGCTTCCGAATGCCTTGATTTTTCAAACGAAGAATCTCGGGATGCCGACTGCTTCGAGCGCGCAATTACCGTGGTCGGTCTGACTTCGCCCTTTGATTGTCCTTCCAAAGCCGAAGCCTCCTGCAGAAATGCTCCGTAACGGGAGCACGCCCTCCAGGAACGTCATCGCGGCACGGTTTCTGCCATTTCGGCTAGCGCGTATCCCATCACGGCCATGGCCGCCGCGTTCTCCTGCAATTCGCGGGGTACGACCTTATCGAGCGTGTCCGCGGCGGTATGGTGGTAATTGAAATACGTACGACCGTCTTGCTTTATACCAAAGGTAGGACCGCCAGCATCGGCCAAATCGGATATGTCCGCTGCCGGGCTCACGGTGGTCATTTTGATTAGATTCGCGCCGAAATCTCGCAATACGTCCTGCACCGGAAGCAAAAGAACCAATCCGGCCGGATTCATTTTAGCGTCGAAGCCTAAAGGGTGGGCGGCACCTAAATCGCTCTCGATCGCGCCCACGTGATTCGCAAATTCCTTTGCATGCGCTGCGGTATATGCCTGCCGGCCACTGCCGCCAATTTCTTCGTCCATCCAGGCGATCACTCGGATAGTTCTCTTCGGATGCAAATCTAGTTGGCGGAGAACCTTCACAGTCTCCATGGCCATCGCAACGCCGGCGGCATCGTCGATTGCGCCCGTCCCCAGATCCCACGAATCTAAATGCCCGGACACGACCACTATTTGCTCGGGACGTTCTTTTCCCTTCAGGTCTGCCACTACATTGTGACTGATGACGTCCGGCAGGCGCTGTGGCGTGAGCGTGAGATGCATGCGCACCGGTCCCTCGTGCGCTAAATGATCGATCAGATCCGCATCCTCACTCGTGACAGCGCCAGCGGGAATCCCCGCTGGTTTCGACAAACCAGTGTGCGGGATTCGATATTCAGAAGTACCGAGGGAGCGAATCAAGGAAGCAACTGCGCCGAGATCTGCAGCAGCTTTGGCACCCTCCCGACGATACGCCATGCCTTCGACGTAGGCGTCAACTGCATATCCGCTCGCCGCCTTCGGTGTATCGAGAGGGCGGTTAAACAGCACAATCTTTCCAGTGACGTTTGCGCGGCCAAGATTCTTGAGCTCATCGAAATCGCGAACGACGATGACCTCGGCGACGATCCCTTGAACGGGGGTTGCAACGCAGCCGCTGAGCGCGGTCACCACGACGTTTTGACTTACGTCCGGCGGGCGGCTGGGGAACTCGATGAGCTCCGCGCTCTCGATGCCGCGCACCCAGTGGGGCACTTTAACCTCTTCCAACTTTACCTCGAGGCCCAGCTTCGTTAGCTCGTCCGCGACATATCGGACTGCTGCCTCTGCTTGTAGCGATCCACTCATTCTTGGCCCGATATTTTCTGTGAGGTGCGCTAATTGGTGGTATGCGTAATCGTCCGCCAGCGCGGCGTCCCTGATCCTAATCAAATCACGCTGTAAACTTGTGGATTCAACTGATTGGAGAATCGCTTGTAATCGATCTGGCGCGGAGGATTTGTTTCGAGATTGAGCGCTATTCTGCGAGAACGCGACGCTCCAAGCTGTCAAGACGGCGAGCAATGAGCCAACAATCGAGTAACACGCTCGTTTTATGTGAGTGCGCTGGATCTGAGCTGCCAATATGATTCCTCTTAGAAAATCAGTGATCGCTCATTGCATCCCTGCTCCGTAGGAAACCGGTCGGTCGGGATGTAGAAGCATTTCGAGAGGAATCACCTCTCCGTTCTTTATCACAATCCAAACATTGCGGGCATTTTTGATATCCGTCAGCGGATCTCCCTCCACGACGACCATATCGGCGAGCTTGCCGACTTCGATTGAACCCAGATCCTTGCTGACATTAAGCAGGGCCGCACCATTCACCGTCGCGGTCTGCAATGCTTGAAATGGCGTCAACCCAGCCTGGACTTCTTCCTCCATTTCCGCATGCAAACTGACTCCATACGGACACACGTAAAACGCATCGGTGCCAGCGGCAATCCGGACACCACCGTTAAACAACTGAAGAAGCGCGTCGCGGAATCGCTGGGCCGTTTGTTGTGTCTCAGGGGCGCACCCTCGCTGAACAACGTCAGCGATGTACGACTGAATCCACTCCGGTTGTAACAAACGCCAGCGGAGATCTTCGAAAATGCTGGGATCCGTCTTCGGCATGCCACAAATCGCTAAGTCAGAAATGGTAGGCACGAGGGTCATTCCTGATTTTACGAGGATCTCCTGGATATCTGCGTATGTCCGAAAAAGATTACTCATATTGCCTTGCCCGGCATCGTCGACTTCTAGATGTTCGACTGCATCCGCCCCAAAGGCCGCCGCCGGATACAACTCATGCGAGGTAACCGGAATTCCAATCTCATGGGCCATGTTGACGGCTTGCAGGTGCAGCGGCTGTTGCAAGTGGATGTAGGTTTTCAAGAAGTCGTACTTCAATCTTCGAGCTCGGTCAAGCTCAATATCGACTTCATCAGGCGTGCTGGCGCTGTCCGCTACCTCAGCGATCACCATGCCTTTAGAGCCCTCCAACATGTAACCTGTGACAAACATTCGGGGCCCGAGTCTATGACCAGCATCATTCGATTCGCGCTCCTCGATAACTTCATATGGAAGATTCGCAGGACTTCGAACGCTGGTTATTCCATAAGCAAGATGAATCCGCCCAAACTTGTCGCCATATTCCTTCAAAAGGTGAGCGTGCGATTCGATTAGTCCAGGCATTACTGTTTTGTCGGACGCGTCAATGACGTTTCCGGTATGCAGCTCGGCGCGATGTGGCTCAATTGACCGAATTCGATTCGATTGGATTAAGATGTCAACATCGGTACGCGCACTTTCATGGATTCCGTCGACGAGCTTTCCGGCGTGAACGACGATTTGATCGCTCGGGATCACCCGCGTCCAGGTGAGGTCGAGTGGCACACGCTGCACTTTTCCGTCGTCGATCGAAAGCAAATTAAGCTGATCGATTGAGAGATAGAGAATCTTCTTAGAATCTCCCGTCCAACTGATGTAGTCGGCCGGCCCGGGCGCAAGCCGGCGTGCCGCTCCGAACGGCTTGCCATCGGGGGTGACTGGCATCGTCCATAACTCATCATTCATTTCAAACGCGATTTGCTTCCCATCGGGCGACCAAACGGGGCCATCGCCCGCGGATTTTCCGATCGCATGGCCCGGTACGGGAACAATTAGCTCACTCTCGCCACCATCCGCTGGGATCAAATAAATCTGGTTAGTCCCCCCGTCCCAATACTGGCGTATCGTTTTCGAGGTCGCAGAATATTGAGTTGTCATGATAGTTCGGCCATCGGCCGACCACGTGGGAAATCCCGGCCCTGTCAACTTACCGTGAACCATTTTTGCAGTGCCGGTATTCGCGTCGACTACAAAGATCTCGCCCTTCACTCGTCCTACAGCGTTGACAAAAACGATTTTAGTCCCGTCGAGTGACCAAGATGCGCGGATAGCGGCTCCTTGTAACGTCGTCAGGCGACGGTCCGTACCCGTTCGCAAATCACGGATCCACAAGTCAAGACTGCCCGACCTGTCAGTTGAATATACTAGTTGCGAGCCATCAGGCGACCACGCAGGATCCGTCTCGACAAATCGATCGTCGGTGAGACGCTCCGGCCTCGATCCAATCTCCATCAGCCACAGGCCACCGAGGGCGGCAAATGCCACCTGTTTCCCGTTTGGCGAAATCGTCGGCCGTACGATGCCTAACGCCTTCTGCGGCGTCGCAGAGTCGAAGTCGGGCACGACATGCTTGTAGACTGCCCGCTTCAGGGGAAGACTCGCGCTAAATTCTACGAAACTAGATTTGCCGGTTGTGAGGGAGCGACGTTTGATCTTTCCATCGGCCGTATAAAGGAACTCGGTATTTGAGAGCCATTCGACTCGAAATGGAAAGATATCCTCGCCCGACGTGATCGTCTCCTTGTTCAGCATCAAGAAGCTCTTTCCGTTCACGTACAAAGGATAGAGCAAGCGCTTTCCATCCGATGTCCACGATGGCGGACCCACCAACTCCGAAAGATCCTCTCCAAGCGCAAGCGAGCCCGACGGAGAGAGCGGGACGACGACACGTTCTTCACCATCCAACCCGACGCTATACATGCCCGGGGGATTACGGTCCGAGTAGAACGCAATCTCTTTGCCATCACCGGAATATGTCGGCATAACATCATCAGTCGCGTTCTTCGTGATCTGGCGGACCGCTCCTGTCTTGACCTCTACTTCCCAAATGTTGTAGCTGCCGCTTCGATTTGACGAAAAAGCAATGTGTCCGCCATCGGGAGACCAATGAGGTTCGTGATCATCGAAAAGGCCGGATGTGAGCGCCGTTGGATCGCTACCATCTCGGGTAACCGACCAAATATTCCAGGCGCCTTCTCGATTCGATTCGAAGGCAATAGATCTTCCATCCGGAGACCAGGTTGGGCGACGAGCATCGAACAAAGTATCCGTGATGCGGGCGGCGTTGCCACCAGTAACCGGTAAGGTAAATAAGACCCCGTGTAGGTCGAGAACGATAGTTTTCTTGTCAGGGGAGAGCGCGATCGCGATCATTGTACCCTCGTGCAGCGTGAGCTCAGACACTGCCATGTCTGAGTGAGTCCCTGGATCGGCTTTAGACGCAGGCCGGTTAGATTGCGCGAAAGCTTGGGGAAGGCCAAAGCCGAACAAGAGAATAGGTAACGACCAGACGGTTAGCTGCAGGCGAGCGCGCTCACTTCGAAAACGAATGCGGTTAATTCTACGAACATCACTCCGATATAACGGACGTCGCGAAATGTTGCGCGGAAAGTTCATTAATCAAAATGTTAATTTAATAGCCAGTTGAAGCTGTCGCGATGTTGTCGTTGTGCTGGTGAGCTGACCGGCTACGGGATTAATGGCTCCCGTGGAATCTGCGAAAACAGAGTGCCCGGCGGAAAATACGCCTGGAGGACTGAAGTTGGGGTGATTGAACAAGTTGAATGCCTCTGCTCTGAGTTGCACATTCAACCGTTCAGAAATTCTTGTGTTCTTGATGATTGCGAGATCGGTCGTGACCAGATTGGGGCCAGCTATAGCGTTGCGCGGTAAATTTCCGAGATGTCCAGGCGACGGCAGCACGAAGGCCGTAGGATCGAACCAACGACTTGGATTACCGGTGACGATGCTACCGAGGCTTCTTCCAGGCGCGAGACTAGGGCGATCAACTGTCAACGACTCACCGACAGCAGACTGATCGAACCCGATAATCGCGTTAAATGGATGCCCGGACTGAGCAGTCACGATGTTGCTGATCTCCCAGCCTTCGACGAACCTGTTCCCGTGGAACGGCAGTGTGTAGAGTAGATTGCTCGTGAAGTTGTGTCGAGCATCGAAGCTGCACAGGCCGCGGTCGGTTGCGAGACTGTAGGGGTTTTCTGGGCCGCCGGCGTCACCCTCGAGAGGGTAGCTGGCCGAGCTATCGTCAATACATTTCGAAAACGTATAGAACGCCTGCACCTGCAGACCGTGAGTAAATCGCTTATCGAGAGAAGCCTGAAGGGCGTTGTAATTCGAGTGTGCGCCAGGCATCAATACATCTACGTTCGAAAAATTCGGATTTATGCGTGGGTTCATGTTCCCAAGTGCATCGGTAAAAACTGGGTTCTGAGGAGTGCTTCCTGGCGTTAGTAGCGGAGGATTTATTTCGTTCTGATAGAATAGCCGAACGCCTCGCGATCCAACGTACGCCACAGTTGCGATAAACCCTCCACCGAATTCGTGTTGTAAGTTCGCATTAAACTGTATCACGTAGGGAGTACGATCAATATTGTAGTCGGGTGACTCCGAAGTCGTCGGGAGAGCAACGTTGAGGCCATGAAATGTAAACGGACTGTCGAAAATAGGAGCGACCAACGTCTCAGCGATATAGGGAGGATTTAGTGCATACCCGCTGAACGTGCGCGCTGTGATCACATCATGGAATATGCCGAATCCAGCGCGTACGGCGGTCTTTCCATCCCCGGTTAACGCCCACGCGATTCCGATGCGAGGATCAAAGTTTCGCAAGGATGGATTGCTAACGAAGACATGCGAAACTGGCGAAAAGTCTGTCGCTGTGGCGATGTCGAGGATTGCGGTCAATTTCGAGTTTACTTCAATTGGGTTCGACAGGAATGCATAACGGAGGCCCAGGTTAACCGAAAGTCTGGAGTTTACTCTCCAGTCGTCCTGAACAAATCCAGTAACATTGATATTCCTAAAACCGCGAATGGCATCGGTATTTGGCGGTTCGTTGCCAAGAAAAAGTGACGGTTCACCCGATAAAAATGAGCCAGGCGCTGGCGCTCCGCCTCCAGGGTTGAAGCCGAACGAGCTGAAAAAGAAGAAACCTCCGGTTCCGGCATCGAGGGTAACGTTGGACTGGATTCTTTCAACTGAAGCACCGATTGTCAGCGAGTGGCCACCACGAACCCAAGACAGTTGGTCTTTCCCTTCAAACTTGTTTTGAGCAAAGACAAATAGATTCCCGATATTTCCCAGAAAGCTCAGCCCATTCACGAATACGAAGGCGTCCATCGGAGACTGCGGTACAAAATTGAAAGCGGGAATCCGGTTTGTAGCCCCGCCGATCGCGAGCGTGCGCGTAAAGTTAAACTGCGCGCTATTAATAATCGAACTCGAAATTACTTTCCGCCATCCAAGGGTCGGGAACTGATTGTGATTTGCGCCTTGATCCGGGTACTGACCGAGGGGATTGTCAGCGAATGGATCTTGCAGGTTCGAGCGATCGAAAATATATCGCGCAAAAAGTGAATTGGACGAATCTAAGTTGTAGTCCCACCTTGTTGAAACGTAATTCTGGTGCGCATCTAGGTTAGCAACCACTAGATGCTGAGAAGTCCCATTACCATTGTCAGCGCCGTTCGGCGTAGGCAGAGCTTGCAGAATCGCCAGAACCGCCGGGTTTAAAACTCCCGCCGCGGCAGCCGAATTCGGAATCGTGTTTACCGAATTCTCGCCTAAATTCTGCCGTAGTCCTTCGTAGTTGACGAAAAAGAAGGATTTGCTTTTTTGAATCGGGCCGCCGAGCGTGCCGCCATATTGATTGCGACGGAATGCGGGCGGGCTGCCCGGAGGGTCAAAGTAATTGCGGGCATCAAATACACTGTCTCTATAAAATTCGTAAGCGGAGCCGTGCCAATCATTTGTACCGGACTTGGTGACGGCGTTGAGCCCACCTCCATTTCCTCCATATTGAGCTCCATACGTGTTGGTGAACACCTCGAATTCCGATATTGCGTCTACGCCGAGTGAAGTTCCCACAATGGACGAGCCCGTGCCGTGATCCCAGAAATTCTGGATTGAGGCTCCATCGAGTATTAGTGTTTGGCCTACCGGACGACTTCCCGAGATCGAGTAGTCGTTGTTCCGTCCGTAGATCGCGCCTCCATTGGTACTGATGGTGCTCTGTACTCCAGGCGCAAGCAACAAAAGCTGGTTGAAGCTGCGGCCGTTGAGAGGTAAATCAGTTATCTGTTTCTGATCGACAAGTCCGGACATCGTCGAACTCGCCGTATCGACCGTGCGTGCATACCCCTTGACTTCGATCACGTCCGTGGTTGCGCCCACTCGCAGCGTGAAATCGATAATTCGTTGATCCCCGACGGCCAAAGTTAGCGAGGTCTGCGTCTCTGTCTTGAATCCCTTCATTTGAGCCCGGACCTCATAGTCGCCGATTTGGACATCATTGGCCGTGTAACGGCCCCGTGAATCGGTAACTAGATGCTGCGTAATTCCAGTTCTAACGTTCTTCACCTCGATGTCGGCACCTGCAACCGACGCGCCGCTCGAATCCGTGACCGTACCTCTGATGGATGCCGTCGGCAGCTGCCCCAGAGCATCAAACGAACAAAACAGAATCAAAATCAGAATCGCGAGCGTTGTGGGCGTTTTCTTGAACATCCCTGGCCTCGCTTTCGTGATTCAACTGGTTGCTGCGTTGAATTCACAGATACATTCCGCGAGCTACGTACGTATCCCGATCCAAATCAAACTCGCGCGCTCCATCGTGATTCAGCGGCGCATATGAATCCGGAGTCCCAAATAAAGAATGATGCGGACTACGATTTTCGGAACTTATAATACTTACCGACCGTTTAGTCAATATAATTCGCTGGGCGCGATCTCGAGGCCAGAATAACGAAACAGATGTACGGGCAACCGGCACCGGATTCGGACCGAGCATGGAAAACCGCTGTGGCGGGGATCACGCAGAGGTGTTTTTCGCGGGCTAGGGCGGCCGCGCCACACTTTTCGGGAGGTCTTCGAAACCGACTAAAGGGGCAAAGACTTACGCAGGTCTTTCAGACGTTTGGCCTTGAAATCGGTCTTGGGAAGTGTGCCGTACGGAAGTACGTTAATGACTGGCCGGAGTTCACAGCGCGATCGAATTTCGGTTTCCGCCAGTCGGGCAAGATCCACGTATCGGTGCGGCGGGATGTCTGGACTCGCCTCAATCTCCACCGTAAGCACATCGAGATTGTTCTCAATGCTGAGAATGATTTGGAATTCTTCGCCTACCCCGGGCACACGCCGGACTGCGTCCTCGACAGAACTAGGGAATAGCGTTACTCCACGGACGTTGAGCATGTCATCTGCTCTTCCTCGAAATCCGCCGAGAGCACGAGGGTGGGTTCGACCACACTCACAACGATCCCAAGTGAGCGTAGTAAAATCGCCAACCAGGAATCGCAATTGCGGTGATGCCTCCGAGCAAAGATTGGTCACTACTGACAACCCAGGCTGCCCTTGGCCCGCCGGCTGCAATGTGTTGGGGTCCACCGTTTCCCAAATCTGGGTGTCGGCCATCAAATGTGTGCTGACTGGTATTCCCTTTTGGCCTGCCACGACGCTGCACGTGTACCCGCCTGCTGATGGCGCCGCTTCGGTGCAACCATAGAACTCATGTAGTTCCGCGTTCCACGTACTCTCGATGAGCGACCGTGTTGCTGGAATCGAGAATCCGGGCTCCCCTGCGCAAAACAAGCGCCGAATCGAAGTCGATGCCGGATCGATGTTCATTCCCCGCATAACGCCAGCGAGGTATAAAGCGTAGGAAGGTGTACAGGCTAGAATCGTTGGCTGAAATTGCTCGATGAAACGTGCCCGGACGCGAGAATCCAATCCTCCCGCCGTAATTATCGGAATCCGCATTAGGTTGAGCGCGTAATGTACGCCCCAAAGCCACACGTGAGGGCCATAGCCGAAGGCCAACATGGCGACATCGCGCATCGGCCGAAACCCCATCGCCCACATCGCGCGCGCATCAGTCCAAGCCCACATCTTTCGGTCAAACTCGGTATAGCGGAAGATTCGAGGCTGGGCTGTTGTTCCGGATGTAGCGAATATTTGCCAGCCTCGCTCTCTCCATACGTTGTCATCGACAGCGGTATATGCTCCCCACGGGGGATTGTTAGCCAGATCCTCAGCCATCTCTCCCCTAGTCGTGATCGGAATCAAAATCAGGTCATCGACAGACTTGATGTCGTCCGGACGGAGCCCTATTCGATCAAACTTTCTTCGATAAAATGGGATGTGCAAGTAACAATACTGAGCTGAGACGCGCAGTTTTTCGTTTTGAATTTCGCGCAATTCATCGGTTGAAGCTGTATCCAGTCTTGTGGACCAATAACGGTTGCTGTCAGGACGATCCGCATTCAGGCAGTACTGATCAAGAACTGCTAGCCATTTGTTTCTTAGGTCGGTCATTTGCAACCCTGCAAGTCTAGAATTTGCCTCTCTTTTCTAACGTCTCGGCCTCCGGGTATTCCTTTCCCCCTAGCGTGCGCCAAGTCCCGTCCGTCGGCACGTCTCCATTCAGGATCTGCGCCCCATATTGCTTTTCCTGCGCGGCGCGGAGCCGGCTCTCGACGTCAATCTTGCACAGCCGTGCGAAGTTCAGCCCCAAAATCTTGGCCCGGTCTTCCTCTGGCATTTCGATCTTGTCCATTTGGCGCGTTGCCCAATCCTGGTGCAGAACCAAAGTACGGGGAGGCCGGTCGGCCGGAGTTCCCGCATAAATCTTTCCGTCAACGCGATGATAAGAAATTGAAGCGCCCCAATCTGTGCCAAAGACTAGTTTATCAGCCCCGATTTGAGGATCGAGATACGCCCGCTCGATCTGATCATGCATCGCCTGACAGGTTTCCAAGTAGACGTGTTCATGCCGTGCCGCAAGCTGGCGCGCTCGATCGGGCAGGTCATTGGTGAAGCTGGAATTCGTTCCCATGTGCCCCACGATGATGGACACTTCCGGGAAGCGCACCGCCAAATCATCGATCAACACCGGATCAACCGCGCGCAAACGGCACATCATTGGATAAGCGATACAACCCGTGTGGATGAGGATCGGAACTTTGTGCTGCTGTGCCACTTCCATCAGTGGAATCATTTTTCGGAGATTATCGTCGATGGAAACGTCCAGGTCGGGATCAGGTAAAACGCTAACCATTTCCCCGATTCCAACAAAGCCTTTCTGGGAAAGCCAGTAATCACATTCCCGAGCGGCCTTATCCGCATCGTATTTCTCTTGTCCGAAATACGCCTCACGCTGCGTATCCACAGGCCCGGTGAATCCCACGAAGCGATCAGGATACTTTTGAATCTGTGCGTGAATCATCTCGTTGCGCTGATTGAACGCGATATTGAGTGCGGCCATATTGATGCCGAGGCGGTCCATATCTTGCAAGAGCGCGCGCGAGTTATCCCAGGGACGGTCGCTCATGATTACTTTTTCCAGGCTCCGATACGTAAAGGCTTCTCCCCGGCGCACAATTCCCGGCGACCAGCGTTGAGCGTGCACGTGGGCGTCCATAACAAAACGGGCCATCGTTATTTTCCTCGAGCGATTTATTTGACTAACCGATCGGTAAGGACTATAACATCGAGAACATAGTCCGCGTCATTCTTAATTTGTGAATCCGAACTAGTGAGAATAAGTATGAAGATGAATCCTCCGTTTCGGGCCGAGCACATCGGGAGCTTGCTTCGGCCCACCCAGTTGATCGAAGGGCATCGGGCCTTCGCCAATGGCGCCATAGACGAAGCGGAGTTTCGTGCGATTCAGGATACGTGTATTCGTGACGTGGTCCACTTACAGGAAGACATCGGCCTCGAATCCATAACGGACGGCGAATTCCGCCGCGGCTCTTATTGGAGCCACTTCATCAAGGGAGTGGAAGGTTTCACCGTCCGAGACGCTTTGCATACCTTTCGGGACGAACAGGGAAATGAACTTAAGTTCACGGCTCCTCACACCGAAGGCAAACTACGGAACAAGGGTGGGATCTCCACTGCTGAATTCCAATTCCTGAAATCAGCGACCAAGCGGACACCAAAGATCACAATGCCATCTCCACCGACGATGCACTTCTGGCGCGGCCGCAAAGGCGTCAGTCCCGAGGCTTACCCTGACTTGGATCAGTTTTTTCAGGACCTTACTAACGTCTATCGCGAGGAAATCGCGCATCTCGCGGGAGTGGGCGCCCGATACATTCAGATGGATGACGTGCCTTTCGCCATGCTTTGTGATACCAATGTCCGCGAGCAGCTGCATCGAGACGGCGAAGATGCGACCGCACTCATAAATCGGTACATCCGGCTGATCAATGACAGCTTGCAGGGTATATCTCCCGAAATGACTGTCGGACTGCACATCTGCAGGGGTAATTACAAAGGGAAATGGCTTTCCAAGGGTGGGTACGACGCCTTCGCCGATCAACTATTCAACAGTCTCAACGTAGACGTTTTTTTTCTGGAATACGATTCTCCTCGTGCCGGCGGATTCAGCGTGCTGAAATATCTGCCGAAGAACAAGCGGGCGGTGCTCGGGCTGGTCAGCTCCAAAAAGCCGGCTTTGGAGTCGGGTGCGGACCTAAAGCACCGAATCGAGGAAGCCAGCCGTTTCGCTTCCCTTGAACGGTTGTCCATCAGCCCACAGTGTGGTTTCGCTAGTACCGTCGCGGGCAATCCTTTGAAAGTGAACGACGAGGAGAAAAAACTTCGCCTTGTTGTTGAAACCGCGAGAGATGTGTGGGGGCAAACATGATCGCGCCGGGCAGAGCAACAGAATTAGCTAGTCTCTCTGCACCCGCCGGAAAAACTCGCCCACGCTGGAAGCCGGCCGAAGGATCTCGCCGGCGGCACATCTTCGAAAAAGCGCTTGCACTGATGCAAAGAAATGGGTTCCACGGCACGTCAATTCAGGATGTGGCGGACGAACTCAAGTTTACGAAGGCGGCATTCTACTTTCACGTAGAAAGCAAGGAGCAGATGCTATATGAGATTTCCCTCCAAACGCTCAACTTGATGTTGGAGCGGATGACGGCCATCTCACAGTCGACGGAATCACCCGAACAGAAGATACGAGATATCATTGATTGCTACGTCAAATTGATGGTGGATCAGCCCGCTTTGTTTATCGTCTATTTTCGCGAAAAGGGATTTCTCTCGAAAAAACATCGGTCAAGAGTAAACCAACTGGAACGGAACATTCTGCGCATCCTTGAGAAGATCTACGAGGAAGGAGTCCGGCGACACCAATTCACCGATATCGATCCGGCGGTGGCAATCCTAGGAATTCTCGGGATGTGTTTTTGGGTCTACAACTGGTACCAGAAGCGCGGGCGTCTATCGGCCAGTGAAATATCGAAATCCTTCCAGGCACTCGCCCTTTCGGGCGTCCTTACAAGAACGGCTCGGCATTCCGAAGCGTCTCTTCGCGAGAGGGAAAAACTATCTAGCCGGAAGCGAAAACGCCGTGCACCCCGCGTTTGATGCCGCCGAACTCTCCGGCAGCCTAGAAGCCGAAGCCCGTTCGGTGAAGACACTCCGCCCGCCTGCATGATGGTTTCACCCGCATGGGAGAGCGATGTAGTGCTGACGGCACCCGCAGAATGTGGGTTTTCTGCGTCAAATAACCGGCACCGGCCTTACTACAGCGACAACTTCTGTGCGGCGGAGTTATTCATGGCATGGATCCGACGATTTTGTGGTGTGCTCGCTAAGTGTGCGCAGAAAGGCGGAGATTCATGAAAAAGATTGCCCGATCACGCTTCGCACGGCGGTACGCATGGCGAATATTGTCGGGAGCGTTGCTTAGCAGCTTCCTTTGCATCGCGAAAAGTCGGACCGCCGCGGACTCGCGCCCGGTGATCGCGTCCGCGCCGGAGAAGCCAACGAATTGGAGCGACCGATCTTATTACCTCGCTATGCGGGACGGCGTGCGGCTTGCTGTAAGTTGGTACTTCCCTGACCGTCTCCCGCCTGTGAACCCTGCGCCTGTCCTGTTGGTACAGACTCGGTATGGTCGAGCGCGCAGCAAGAATTACGTCGATACTTGGCTTCAGGGAGGATATGTGGCGGCAGTCGTCGACGTGCGCGGGTCGACAGCCTCATTCGGCTCGCGCGATTCTGAACTTGGATCCACCGAGCAATCCGACATGGACGAGATTATCGCGCACGTAGCCAAGCAGCCGTGGTCAAACGGAAAGGTCGTTGCGTCAGGTATCTCGTATCTCGCGGATGCGGCGGACTTGGCAACGACTCGTAAGGCGTCAGCTCTAGTGGCAGCGATCCCGCGCGAAGCTGACCTAGACAACTGGGCTGTTTTTTGGCCGGGTGGTATTCCGAACGATTACCTTTTCTTGGGCTGGAGCGTTGGCGTGTATGAGGCGGATTTTGGTCGTCCTCGAACGCCGCCGCCTTCGACATCGAGAGCTGACAGCGTTCCATGGGATTGCCGGCTACGCGCGGAAGACTGTCCGAAACTGTTTCCCTTGCTGCAGCCCGTCGACGAAGACGCTGACTACAATTTACTTCGGGAAGCTCTTAATCTGCGAGAGAAGTCTGCCAAACACTGGACGAGTAGCGACTACGCAAATGTAACATTTCGCGACGACAAGGGCCTGAACGGCAACGCACCCTTCGATGCTGCCGGTGCGCATCTTGAAGCCGTGCGCCGGGAGAAAAAGCCCGTTCAATACTGGGGATCGTGGATCGACGCCAACACGGGCGATTCCGCGCTTAGTCGCTACCTTTCGACCCCACTGGTCCCAAGCGTCATGATCATTACCGCAAACAACCACGTGGGAGACATTGGCGGGGATCCGTTTTTTCCCGAGCGACGCGATCCAATCCCTTCTATAGATGAACAGAATCGCCTCAATTTGGCGTTCTCAAATCTGATTGTTCGTTCGGATAGCGTCCCAACTCGGACGATTCAGTATTACGTTCTCGGCGCGGGCGTGATGCGAGAGACTCCGCAATGGCCACCAAGAGGCGTCAGACAAGTTCGCTTTTCTCTCGACGCAAATGGTCGGATGACACGCAAGAAGTCCGTCGTGGGTCTGGATTCTTATGAGGTGGATTTTACGGCCACCACTGGACAAGAGAACCGGTGGACCACCGGCTACGGCGCTTCACCGGCTTATGGAGATCGTCGCGAGGAAGATCGCAAACTGATCACCTATGACAGCACGCCAATGAGTGTTGACGCTGAATTGGTCGGATGGCCAGTTGTAACGTTGCGGATGCGAACGAAGACGAGCGACCCCGCCATATTTGCATACTTGGAAGACGTCGCGCCCGACGGCCGAGTAACCTACATTACCGAAGCGCAGATCAGAGCCACTAACCGCAAGCTAGCTGATCGTTCTAAACTGCCTTACTATCAAGGTCCCGCTGCGCATTCGTTCAATCGATCTGACGCACTGCCCATTGTTCCTGGAGAGCCATTCACGCTCAAGTTCAAGCTCAATGCAACGGCAGCCCTCATCAAGAGGGATCATCGCTTGCGACTGGCGATCGCGGGGGCTGACGCCGATAGTTTCCGTCGTCTGTCAACGGGCACGGCTGAGCGCTTCGATATCTATCGAGGCGGTGGTGAACCAAGTGTATTGGAAGTTCCACTTCGATCGTGGCGCTAGTCTAGAAAGCGGCGACGACACTCGCGGCACAAATGTATTGCCAGTCATTCGTCACTCCTCGCTCTCGATCGCGGGGAAGTCTATTTATAGGGCCAATATTCTCTAGCGACGCGGGAGGGAAATAATTGCCGCGATGGCACCTACTTCACGATAGGGAAAGCTCGAATGGCGATCGTGTCGTCGTGGAAACTGAGGTAATCACGCAGGCTCAGGAAGTCGCCCTTGTTCTTTCCTGTCTCCGAAACGCTGGCGCTCTCATCCGTTGCAAAATCCTGCCATGAGCTAAACCGAGAAATGCTGAGGTACTCCCAACGTCCACCCACCAAGCGCTGCATCAGTACGTATCCGGCCGTGAGAACACTACCGCCAGGAGCGACACTGATCAGCTTCTCCAGTTGTTCGCTGTGTCCTGGAGCAGGGCCGTAACTAGTGACTAGATAGACCGAAGTTGCGGTCTTACCAACTAACTGGTCGTCAATTCCCATTGCACGGGCAAACTCAGTCCAAGGCGGACCAGAAACGATCGAATCGGTGTGCCAGGCATACGACGCCTGGACGCTTGGCGCCAGTGGCTTGCTGCTAGGTTCGACGGTGGCACTAGTCCCCATGTGCTCGATGACCAGATAATCCCAATCAATACCTTCCTGGTGGCGCAGGACGACGTAGTGCCCCGGCATCGGAGATTTGGGATTCTGTGTCTTGAGGAAGTCAGCCAGCAGCCCCGCCTTGCCAGTAACTGCCGCAGCAAATTGCAAACGATAGACGTCCGTCTTGGCTGGAACTTGCGCAGGGACATTTTGTGCTCCTGCAATCAAAGCCAAACTGAGCAGAGTGCAACACACGACGCGATGATTCCTCATAGGGTTTCTTTCCTCATTGACCGGTAGTAGTCGGTTTGTGCTCGCAAACAGCCACGAACCTCGCCAATCTCTATTGGAAGCGCGAAAGTGTCCAATACCTGTTGCATGGGAGCCTTATACTCATAGGGTATCAGAGATCAAGATGCAATGAGATGAGCAGGAACTTCAGCAGCGAGTCGAAGCAACTGAATGTGAAGGGCTCAGATTTTATGCCCCGCACGCAACGCTAGTTCCCGAAAATTTGTGACGTGCTTTGTGACGTAACCACGCCATTGATTCCTGTGCGGGCTTGCCGAAGTTTGCCTTCGGCGAGCACATGTACGCGGCTGCTTTTCCGTAGCCTTTCAAAAATCCCTCCAAAGCCACCGTTGGATGTCACTGATTTCCAACACCCGCCGTGGGCACTTCACGGCTTTCGAGAATCATCTGATTGTTGAAATGCTCTCGGACGGCTTGGACTGAACAATGAGCAAGTCTGCTAAATAGCGGTGAATCCGCGCGATGCCTTCACGTGATCCACGAATTGAAATTCTTGTAACCATTGTCTCTTACCCAGTCGTAAACCGGACACCAACGCGATAGTTGGATGTGAGTCCCTCTATTTGGGTTCGGTTGTCGCGCAGGAGAATACGGGTCAAGATCGCCGTAATAGAACCATCCGCCATTGTCCCATACTGTCGGCTTGACGTGGGTGCTGTCGCTGCTGAATTCGAGTCCGAGATAGTCGAAGGGATTCGGACCAAGGGGTTTGGCCTTTTCGTCCTTCCCTCTGATGCAGTTGACATGAATCCCGAGGACGCGATTACCTCTCTCCACGCTTTTAAAGATTTCGTATCGAACCCATCGCCGTGCCCAGGTATTAGAACCGATGAGGATCGCGGTCACAGTGGTGCCTTCCAATTCAGCGTTAATCAGTCTTTTCAATGCTGACGGACTTGATTTCTTCGCATCTTCCCATATCGAATGATCATAATATCCGGCGGATTCGACACCTTCGGCGAAGTTGTGCTTCCGCACAACGTTTGCACGAAAGTCGATTACGTCTTGATAATGGAAGGCAAAGTAAACGCGTTTGGCCATGCTTACACTTTCTGCGGTTCACTGAGGTTTTGACTTTGCTTTCTTGTAAGCTTCTTCGACCCAGTCGCCGAGTTTTCCATATTCCCAGGTATAGATCGGCGCACCGATCTTAACCAGCGCGTTCGGCACCTCACCTGGTGGATCAGTGCGACCGTCCTTGTCTTTGATGTTGTTGATCCGAATACCCAATATTCCATTGCCGCGTGCGACGCTTCGCTCCACTTCGTAGTTCACATTGCTGCGATTTGCAGTTTCTGCCCCGATCAGCACTACGGTTACAGTCGATTCGTTGAGGCCTTGATTTATGAGCTTCTTCACGGCACTTTCACCTCGCCGTTTCGTCTCGTCCCACAGTGAGGAATCGTGAAATCCCGCAGCCGCAACACCTTCGACCGCGCCAATGTTGCGAACAACGTTCGCCCGCCAAAGGTCACGTTGATAATGAAAAATAAAAAAGACTCTACGAGCCATGAGAACTCCTGCCATTATTGACGCGCACGACTATCTCAAGCCACATCGGCCCTCAGAATGTTTTGTGTCGCCTCAGAGTCAATCGTTCCGTCACGATGGTCAAGAATGACGCGAAGTCCGGGATTCCATTTGACAGGTTGAAGGGCCGACTCGGAGAGCGCTTTGGAAAACGCGAAATGCTCGAATAGAACATTCACGCATGCCGAAACGTCATGGGTGCCAAAGAGAGTCACATTTGCCTTCTGCGGGAGTGAATTCTTTAGGTCCGATGGTGTCAAGCCCTTTGCAAGCTTGCGCGCAAGGCCGCCCAACCCGCCAATCAAGAAGCGCGGAAGGCCCTTCTTGTCCGCAAGCGCCAGCTCCTCGGCTACGCCCGGGACAATTCCATCCGCGCTGTGCATTTTTCCACCCACTGCGACCATGACGTTCTGAGCGTCAATCAGTACGCGCCGCATGGCCGATAGACTTCGGTTCCTAGTGCTCACATCCGACGGCCCGCCATCTCCAAACTTCCTAGTGACCACAAACTCGGCGACGTCCGTCATGGATTCAATATCTTCAGGGCGGAAGTCCTGCGCCCAGAGGTCAGACATGACCAACGTCACCGGCCTTCGCAGGCGGTTGCCAGCCTGCAGCCTTGCCTGGCGAAGAATAACCGGAGTGAATGTCGGATGGCACCCGTGTACGATGCGGCCTCCATATTTGAAAACGATGCCGCTGAAAAGTGCCACGAATTCTAGAATCCCGCGATCCATTGCCGGTTCCGACCAGTCTTTACGGTCAGGCACCGCACCTGACAATCCAATCTCGTACGCTTCTAATGAAATATCTAGTCTAGTCAAACTCATGCTGGCGTCACCGTGGTGAAATTGGAATCGATCAAGGTTGCTAGTTCCTGATGATGCAGGATGATCACCGCGTCGGATTGCTTCTCTGCAATCTCATCGAGTATCGGAGCCGACAAAAGATCACCATCGTAAATAAAGAGAGAGAAATTGGAACGTCCAGTGCTTTTGAGGAACTCCGCGAACCTTTTCAGTGATGGTCCGTACGTGGGTTCAAATACGGAACAATGGCTCAGCACTTTTGTTCGCACTCGTGACGTCAGGCTCTTTGAAGACACAAACATCAGCAAGCGCTTGTCAAGAACCTCCCAGGCAAAGCCGCGGGACACGAATTCCTTTTCCACAATGAACGGTACTCTGCATTTCCGCCGGAAAATCTCGCAGAGGTACGTCTCTAACTCATTCACGATCTGATCGAGTTGACTCGCATTCAGCGGCGGATCACGAGCCGGATCTGGGTTCAGCAACGAGACCCACCGCTGCAAGGCGACGAGCGACGGGAACCGGGGGCCAACTTTCTTATCGTCTTTATTCCGGAAACAAAGAGGAAGAATTGGCAACAAGAAAGCGTCAGCGGTATCCACCTCATGCTTGATCCAAGGCGACGCGGGCGCGGATGGGGTATCTATCAACAGAACTAAATTTGCTTTGTCTAGAGCCTTGTTGATCTCATTTTGAACTGAACTGCCTGGAAGGATACTGGTTTCCCCGTCAAATTCTTTTGCTTCGTCAAGGAACGCACGATGGCCTACGCTTTCCAGGTGGGCATGAAGATGCTTAGCGATAGCTGCTCCATCAGTTGCTCGATAAGAGATAAATATTTTGCTATCGCGGCCCTGCACGCGGAGACCCAGCATTCCCCCAACCCGATTTGCCAGTCTTCCTCTTGGGCCTTTTGCTGCATGGTCGTATTCAAGAGCCTTGATGACGGCCGCCGCGCCCGGAGGTTTCTTCGAGGCTGGATTAATCGCGACTGGTAGAAGAATTGCAGAATGCGGCCTTTCCCGAAGATATTCACTGATGAAGAGGATACCTGGAGTAGGAAATCTGTTGCGATCAAACATGATCATCAAGAGATCGTCCCATGCAACGTCCGCCGGCCAAGAAGCGTGCGAACTAGCAGGTATCAGTTTGAGTTTTACGTGATCGCTAAATGCTTTTACTAAGTCTGAAGCGGTTTTCTTAGCGATTTTCCGGCACCCGTGCTGATAGAGGATCACAACCATTTGCTGTGAAAGACTCCTCGACGTTTGTGTTTTGGCCAGCCAAACAAAACGTCTATTTCCAAGTTCGATAGTTGCATCTCGATCTAGTTAGGACCGCCTTGCTGCGGCATATTCAACGGCCCTAATTATGGACATCGTGTTCCAATCGGCAATCATTGCTTTCATCCTTGTGAGCACGCTTGGAATCTTTCCGAAAGTGGCTGGGATCCGTACGCCGCAGATGCCCTTACCCAAACTTGCCGCTGTCTCCAGCTCCCAGTCGACCCATTCCCGCCATCCCGTGCCATTTCCCACCAAGCAAACCAAGACTGAGACACGGTTGATTTTTTCCCGAATGACCTGCTTCACATACGTTCTGTTCGCGCTATCGATTGCGTCCCTAAGGCTGTCATCATAGAACTCTAGAGCCACTCTTGGATTGCGGGCCATCAGTCTAAACCCGCCTAATTTTCGTGCGTCCTCTTTATGAAAGCTGATGAATAACCTACGTTTTCTGCCGTGCTCAGTGAGCCTTCCATAGAAAGCCTGCAGGAAGTGTGTGAGAGAATCAAACCCGCGTTCCTTAAGCAAATTGTCCAAGAACATGTCACCGCGGGCGTTAAGGTCAACCCCGTATTTCCGTTCGATAGACTCAACCGTTGTATCGCTTCTCTTTCTCCGAAACATCAATCTGCCTCATTGATCTTATTTCCCAACTCTTTTGGCAGCCTGTTCGACCCAATTGCTAAAGTTGTTGTAACCATCGTCGTTAGCCCAGTCGTAAGTATTCGCTACCGAAACAAAATAAACGTCATTCCCATTCGCATCCTTGCCTAGAGCTCCGAAATAGGCGTCTCCCGGGCTGTCCGTATTTTTGTCCCAATCCTTGATGTTGTGAATGTGGACCCCAAGCAAGCCGTTACCCCTCTCGTAGCTCTTTTGTAGTTCGTACCGAACCCAATAACGCCCAGAAGTCTGAGGGCCTATCAACACAACTGTAACGCTGGTTCCCTTGAGCTGGGAATTGATCCAATCCCTCACCGCCTGTTCTCCTTCCTTCTCAATTTTTTCCCACGACGCATTGTCGATGTAACCCGCATCCTCGGCGTTGTCTTTCGTAACCCAGTGATTACGAACTACTCCGGCCCGCTGAACGTCTCTTTCGTATTGAAAGCTGAAGAAGATCCTTCTTGCCATGCGTGTTTTCCTCCATTCGTCTTAAAGACGGCCACCTTACTCGCAGGTATGTTGGTTGTCAATCTGTGTACTAACCCTTTAGGAGAACGTCTCGAACGTCTGCGTTACCTCGGGCCATAACATCCTGCAAGTACAGGCCGAACGATGGACCCACCGGCCGCGAACTTAACTTCCGCACTGCGAAATTGTGACTTCAATTGTGATGTAACCCTACGATGTAAGTCGTCGCAAGGATCCAATCTTGTATGCTGGGTCCAAACGGCGCGAGGAGAAAAGTTAGCTTGGTCCAACTAACGGTATTACTTAAACCAATTCCTCCTCATTCTTTTTCACGTCACGCAAGTTCAGCGCGTGAATTTGTAAGCAGGGGTCGCCCGCCCAATCCCGGTCAAATCTCCGGCGGAGTCACTTCTGAGGGGGATAGCCACGACGCCCACCCACTACAATTTCTGCTACATCGCAAGACTGAGGGGCTGGGCATGACGCTCTAAATGATTGAAAGAATGGCGCGCCCGGGGAGATTCAAGCTCCCAACCCTCTGCTTAGAAGACTGATGCTCTATCCAGTTGAGCTAAGGGGTCTTCGATAATCTTACCGCGACAAAAGCTGCTCGAACCTGACACGTAACCCCCAAATACGGTGTAGACTCAGGAACTATTCCACTTCAACAGAGGTGACCGATGGCACACGAAAAACAACGACGAGTCGCTCACAACTGCCATGCTGGAGTTCAGTTTAGTTACTACTGCGATGATTGTGGTCTTTACCTTCGCGGTCGGGACAACAAAAACTACATACCCGCCGCCAACGGATGGACGTGGGAATTGATCCGCAACGAAGAAGAGATCGACTCTGCGGGAAATAAATTTGTCCGACATTATGGCGGAACGGAAGAAGAAGCCCTGAAAGCTGGTCTCAAACGATTTGCCGAAGAACCTTGCATCAAGCCCAACTGAAGTATGGCGGCTCCCGAGTTTCACGATCTGGTTAGAAGGCAGATGCTCACTCTAAAGATTTTGTGACGTACTTTGTGACGTAACCCTACCATCCTAACCCCTGTAAACCCCTCCAATTGGGCAACACCGCATACAACTGCGAACGCGCCCGGAATAAGCCAAGCTATTCCGCGGCCGTAACTTGTACTCATTCCTTCTCACTCTTCTTCACCTCATCCAAATTCGCTTTCTGAATTTGCAAGCAGGGGGTCGCCGGTTCGTTCAGGGCCACGAAAGGAGCCCGGCACAGGTCAACCACCTGTGCGGTGAAATGGCACAAACTGAATATCAATTGCGCCGCTTGTTTACTCGTTGAGCAGAAATCGGTGTTCCTGCTGTCGCCAATCGAGCGGCACGCTTTGCCGAACCTCTTGGAGCGTTAAATTGGGTCGGTGGTCACCCGTCAAGATCGCTTCGGTGATTCGCGGCGAAAGAATCGCGCACCGCAAGATCTTCCGGACGTAGCGTCGAGTGAGACCCACGTTTCGTGCGAGCTGGCCGACGGTGTTCACGTCACCGTCAACGATTCCTTTATACCAATCGCGGGCGCGCGCAATTGCATTCGCGAGCGACGTGACGGGAGTTCGATCGAACCCCGAGCCATTTTGAGGGGTAACGAGACGAAGCTGGCTCCCTCGGCGAAGAGCTCCGAAGGCACTGGTACGTGCCAGAACGTCAGATTTGTGTGTCCGCAAAGATGCGAGAGCTTCAGGGTTCTCGGCCAAAAGGGTTGCGAGCAGCTTAGTTTTGTCGACCTCGACCGTCAGTGACGTATTGCCGAGCACCACGCGTTTCAGAATAATGTTTAAGAGCTCGTGCCGCTTAAACAATTCAAGCTTTGGCCAGCCGGTGGCCAAATCCTTGGCACACTCCGCAGCGGCATCTTTGCATGGGCCGTCTTCCATCCCCGCGGTGCACTTCTCGGGCGCGTTCAGTAAAAGGAATATTTGCGACTCGACCAACTGCTCGAGTTCTTTCGCTGGAAAACGTGCGACAGCGGGCCTGCTGCCATCCCGCCGGATAGCGGCCTGCGACGTGAAGTATCGGTAGCGCTTTGCATTCTTGACAGCATGAGTCGGCGTGAAGCGGCCGACTTAGTTATCGAACAGTTTGCCAGTTAGAAAACTCGGGGATGAGCGAGAGGTCCCCCCGCGGCGCGCCCGATCGTTCACTCGCGGTAAAGCCGAGACCTTCAGAGCTTTCTCGGTGCGGCGCACCTCCGTCAGGCTCAACTAGCACTACTGTATGGCCAGCTAAAGCCCGCTGACGCAAAACAAGGCGAGTACGCTCCTGGAGACGAAGGCCAACCAGCACACGCGAGAGGTGTCACACCGATTGGCACAAACGCACGCTCATCCTACTCGCACCCATACTACCGGGCCCCGTTTATTTTGATCGGAAATTGGCGATAAATATCCATGACATGTCCAGCTGAGATTCCTGAAGGCACGGGCGTCGCCATCTGTGCCCTACCAATGCGGTGGGTTGTACCAGTCGAGGTTCTCGCGGTCATCGCGCTCGCGGAAATACGCCCGCATTCTCTCATCTTTTCGTGCCCGGTAGTCCTCGATCAGCGTCGTCAAGCAGCCCATTTGAGAGACTACGGAACCTTCTCTCCTGGCCTCGCATGTCTCTCTTGCTTGATCATAAAGTCCAAGCTGAGCTTCAAAATCGACGGCAGGCTCGAGCCACTGTAGACGCATACTATCGTCGCCGGTCCGCTTGGCCTCCTCATTTAATTTCTCCACCAACAGCTTAGCGTCCTTGGCATCGCGCCTGTCGATGAGTACATCGCCCGCATCCTCGAAAAACTGCTCGCGTTGGCGTTCGTCCCTTATACCGCGCGCACTCTGAAGTGCCTGCTGAATTTCGTTTCGCTGCAAAAGCATCCACGAAACGCCCTGGAAAGTGAGTGATCGTATTTTCTCGTCTGAAGTTCCTGCCAGTGCGGATTCCATCTGCTGCAATTCAAGGCTGCCCACGCCCGGCTCAACAACGGCTTCCGCTAGCGCCGGTCGCGACGGATTGCCCGGCGATGGCGGATCCCTGAGTTCGCTCGCCGCCCGAAGCGCCTCATTCCACGCGGCGTCCGATGCGGATCGATCCACGCCCCAAAAGACTCCTGCGGCGAATGCTAGGGCGCCTGGGCATTCCCAACACGGTCCGGTTCTTTCTTTAGCCACCTCGATCACGTCCTTTGCGGCTTCTACGGAAATTTCAGTGAGCGTGGGATCTTTCGCAAATTCCGGCGAAAAATGTCTCATCGAAAAAAGAGAATTCCCGATGAACTCAACCACCGGTAGCCTCACGATCGTTTTATCAACTGCGCCAACGGGAGGAACTGTTGCAGTTCGCGGGGGCGACACGAATTCGGCTCTCTGCGCTTCCCCCAACGCGCTTCGCCACCACTCCAAAGCTCCCTGCTTGTCTCGCGCGCGATATATAGCTGAACCCAAGTAGAACAAAATTACCGCGCGATCGGAAGCGGGGTCGTCAGACGTTTCGATCAGCAAATCGCCCCATCGTGACGGCTGCGAGTCGAATTTCGTTAGCGTCGCTTTGGTCAGCGGGCGAGTTGGTGGTACGGTGGCTCGTGGAAAGGGCTGTATCTTCTGCACGCTTTCCTCGATCGTTTTCCAGATACCATGCGCTCTGTTTGTGTCTCCGGCCCGGTAAAACTCGTATCCGATCTCCGCGAGCGCCTCAAAGTTGAACGGTGGATAATAATGCTTTTCGACGCCCGTTATCGCTTTGTCCAACAGTAGCTCGCGTTCGCTCGGTGTCAGCCCGCGTATTTGCTCGATCGTTCTGACTGCGAGTACAAATTGGCCGGCCTGAACGAGCGGTAAGGGCGCATCAATAAACGATTGCAGCGCGGAGGTCCACTGGTTGACCGCGACAAGCCGCTCGTCCTCTGTTTGCGCAAGCTTGCCTCGGGCATTCGCAAGACGCATCGTAGCCACGAAACAAGCTCCGGCAGATTGGTGCCCCGGATCGCAAATTCGCTCCAGCAGCGTCTGGGCGTTCTGGAGTTGATTCGTTGCTTCTGAGCGCTCGCCCGCCGCTGACAAGACGTTCGCATCTTCGATATCCAGG
>Ga0206813_1018_pt1 | contig 53165 bp, 46 predicted proteins | sample Alteio_BWOrgCont_92_FD_152856 | JGI IMG/M metagenome (GOLD analysis project Ga0206813, IMG submission 152856) | Enriched cells from forest soil in Barre Woods Harvard Forest LTER site, Petersham, Massachusetts, United States -... | ecosystem: Environmental > Terrestrial > Soil > Temperate forest >...
ACGTGGAGAGGGCGTCGCCTGGGGTCAATCCGCAATCCGCAATCTGCAATCCGCGATCCGCAATTCAGAAGGTGTGGATGAACAGACCTGAGCGGAGCTTCGGCTCAAACCAGGTGCTCTTTGGCGGCATGATTTGATTGGCGTCGGCGATGGCCATGAGCTGCTCAACGGTGGTGGGATACATGGAAAAGGCGACGGCGGATTTTCCGGAATCGACGGCTTTGACCAGTTCGCCGGGGCCACGGATGCCGCCGATGAAATCGATGCGTTTGCTGGTGCGAGGGTCATCGATGCCAAGGATGGGCGCGAGGAGCCGGTCCTGAAGACCGGTAACATCGAGCCGGGAGATGGGATCGGCATCGGCGGCGGGTCGCCAGGCGAGGCCGTGCCATGCGCCGTCCAGAACCATGCGGATCTCGCCGGGACGCACGGGCGTGTCGTTGGCGTTTGGCGTCACGGTGAAGGCGCGTGCGACGGCATCGAGGAAGTCCGACTTGCTGAGGCCATTCAGGTCTTTGACGGCGCGGTTGTAGGGCAGGATTTGAAGCTGGCTGGCTGGGAAGAGGACGGCGAGGAACCAATTGTAATCCTCGTTTCCCGTGTGATTCGGATTCTTTTCCCGACGCTCGCGCCCGACCCGGACCGCGCTGGCGGTGCGGTGATGGCCATCGGCCACGTAGGCGACGGGCACGTCCCGGAATTTTTCCACGAGGGATTCTCCGCCGGCCACGCGCCAGACGGTGTGTTGGATGCCATCGGGCGCGGTGAAATCATAGAGCGGCGCGTCTTTTTGGACGGCAGCCACGAGCGCGTCGATGGGCGCGGAATCGCGGTAGGTGAGGAATACGGGGCCGGTATCGGCGCTGAGGGTTCCGATGAGCCGTGTGCGGTCATCCTCTTTGTCGCGGCGCGTCTTTTCGTGCTTCTTGATGATGTCGCGCTCGTAGTCCTCGATGTGGCAGACAGTGGCGATGCCGACCTGGATGTGACCGCCCATGCGCTGCTGGTATAAATAAACGCAGGGGCCGGTTTCCCGGATGAGCGCGCCGTCGGCCTGGAGGGCGAGGAAGTTTGCGCGGGCTTTTGCGTACACGGCGTCGGAATAGGGATCGGTGTCCGCCGGCAGGTCGATTTCCGCGCGATCCACGTGGAGCAGGCTGTGCGGCTTGCCCGCGGCCAGGGCGGCAGATTCCTCGCGGTCCACGACATCATAAGGGACGCAGGCGACTTCGGAGACGAGAGACGGGGCCGGGCGAAGGCCACGGAAGGCTTGGATGCGGAGCATAGGCGGGAAAGCAAAGGAGATTTGCCGGGTGAGGACAAGCGCGCTTTGTGAATGACGAATGAGGAAGAGGAATGGCCGTCCCGCAGTCGCGGGAGCGCAAAAAGCGCAAAAAGAGGGCGCTTTGAATATCGGGTTTCTTAGAGCCTTGGCGCGCGCGCGACATGCGGGACGGTCAATTGCCTTCCTCGGCGACCCCAGGGAATTGCAGCTCGACTGGCCCAGTTGAACGGTTCCCCCCGGTCCATTCAATGACACCCTCCAGTCGAGCTGCTCCCCTATTTGGATTTTTTCCCCGTTCGCGTTATCGGCGAACAAGCGTCCCATTAGCACCGCCTGTGCCACATGACGAAACGGTGAACCTAAATCGCGTTTTCCAGAGAAAACTTTCTCAAAACTCGCCGTCGATCATCATCCAGCGCGGGAAATTCGGTGGATCAATTTAGCCACCATGACCAAAGTCATGTGTGTGAAAACTCGCAGGGGCAGTGGCAACAACCGAGGGATTGGTGTCCCGCCCATGGGTTCGCGCCAAGGTCGCAAAGGACGCCAGGAAGACCGGGATGGAAGTGGGTGTTATGGACTTCCCTTGGCGAGCTTGGCGGCTTGGCGCGAGACAAGCTTGAACCCATTCCGAAACCGGAGCCTGTCAATGAGGACATCCCGGAGCCAGGAGTCAACCAGCGCGCGAAAACACCGGTTCGTGAACGAACCTGTTTGATCCTGATTCCGGCGGCTTCCTGAAAGCCTGGCCGCCGGAATATGAAGAGAAGCCGCAAATCCAATGCGGCGGAACCTCCGCTACTTGGCCGCGGCGACTTCTTTCCGGCGCGCTTTCTTGATGATGCTGCGGACGGTGTCGGAGGGTTGGGCTCCGTTCTTGATCCAGTAATCGATGCGCGAGATATCAACGTTCGCGTTTTCGCCGGGAATCTTGGGATCGTAGTTGCCCACGATTTCAATGAACTTGCCATCACGCGGGCTGCGCTGATCGGCGACGACGACTTTGTAATACGGATTGTTGAGGTTGCCTTCGCGGCGGAGGCGGATGCTGACGGACATGGTCTTTTAGGTTCGGTTGGGTGAGTTGGTTGGTCTTTCGCTAGTTCTTGATTCCGAAGCGGTTCGCCGCGCCGGGGCGCGAGAGCATCTTCTTCATCTTCCCCATGTTCTTCATCATCTTCCGCATTTGGCCGAAGCGCTGAAGGAGGTCATTCACTTCGGTCACAGAAACACCGCTTCCACGGGCAATGCGCTGACGGCGGCGGGCATTCAGAATGTCCGGGTGGGTCCGCTCTGCCAGCGTCATCGAAAGCACAATGGCTTCGACCCGCTTCATCTGTTTTTCGTCAACCGAAAAGTCTTTGAGATTACTCATTCCAGGCAACATGCCAAGGATATTCTCCAATGGGCCGAGTTTTCGGAGCATTTTGAACTGGGCGAGGAAATCGTTCAGGTCAAACGACGCCGTCCGCATCTTCTCCTCCATGCGCCGGGCTTCATCCTCGTCGATGGCGGCCGCGGCCTTCTCCACGAGGCCCACGATATCGCCCATGCCGAGGATGCGTCCAGCGAGACGATCCGGATAGAAGGGCTCGAATTGATCGAGCTTTTCGCCGATGCCGGCAAACTTGATGGGTCGCTGGGTGACTTCGCGCATCGAGAGCGCGGCGCCGCCGCGCGCATCGCCATCCAGCTTTGTGAGCACGAGGCCGGTGATGTTCAGGGCCTGATGGAAATGCGTGGCCACGCTGACGGCCTGCTGGCCGGTCGCGGAATCGGCGACGAGCAGCACTTCCTGCGGCTGGAGAAACTCGCGCAATGCTTTGATCTCCTGGATGAGCGCCTCGTCGATTTCCTGGCGGCCCGCCGTGTCGTAGATCTGCACGTTGCCGTTCTGGGTCTTCGCCCATTCGATGGCCTGGGCGGCGACACGTTTCACGTCTTTCTCGTCCGGGGACGGCGTGAAAACGGGCACGTCGATCTGGCGTCCGAGCGTGGCGAGCTGCTCGATGGCGGCCGGCCGGTGCAAGTCGCAGGCGATCAGAAGCGGGGCTTTCCCCTGCTTTTTCAGCCATGCCGCGAGCTTTCCGGAAGATGTCGTTTTGCCGGCGCCATTGAGGCCGACCATGAGAATGCGCGCCGGTTTTTCGAGATTCAGCGGCTCGTTGTCGCCGCCGAGGAGCGCGGTGAGTTCATCGTGGAAAATCTTAACGATCTGCTGCCCGGGAGCGACGCCGCGAAGCACGTCTTCCCCCATGGCCTTGTCCTTCACCCGGGCGATAAAGCCCTTGGCGACATTGAATTCCACATCGGCCTCGAGCAGCGCCATCCGCACCGCCCGCATGGCGTCGGTGATATTCGACTCCGTGATCTTCCCGTGACCACGAAGGTCCTTGAAGACGTCTTGAAGCTTATCGGCGAGCAGTGAAAACATTGATTGCGGGCCGGGAGATTAGCGCGAAACGGAGGTTTGTCGAGCACTGTGGAATGACAAAGAGGAACGGCCGCAAAAAGGGCGCAAAAAGCACAAAACCGGAGTGGAATCCAAATAACCCGCGCTCTTTTTTGGCCTTTTCGTGGCCAAATGCCGCCTTTTTCTCCAAGCTAAAAACAGTTCGAATTTTGGAGGCGCAGCGTTCGCTCCGCGTCAGATGCGGGATGTCAGCGCTTCTTTTTGCCCTTGGGGGTTGCGGCGGGCTCAGGGGCTGCGGCGGGGGTCGCGGGCGCCGCCTTCGTCCCGTAGGTGAAGCTCCATTTGGTTTCGATCTTTTTGCCCTTCGCGGCGCCGCTGATGAAAACGGTGTAGTCGTTTTCGGTGAGCGGCTTCGTCACTTGAAATTCAATCGTCTTGGTGGCGGGATCATATTTCGCGGGCACGACGCCAAAGCCGCTGACGCGCATCTCGACGGATTTGGGATCGAGATCGCCCAGCGTGGCGAGGTTCGCCTTGATCAGCGGCTTCGGATCCTTGATCGCTTCGCCGTCCATCGGCTTGGTGACCATCGATGCCGCGGCGAGTTCCTGGTAGGCGGGCTCCTGCGACGTGGATGGAGAGACGCCACCGCCGATCATCTTCATGGCATCCCCGAAGATCTGGGGCTTGCTGGCCTCCACCGCGTAGCGTCCGAGCAAATTATACGGCGAGCTGGTGCGGAGCTGCTGTCCATAGACGGTGAACGCCGCTTCGTATCCGGCTTCCTTCACCATTTCGAGGGCTTTCTCGTTGTACTTGCCATAGGGATAGGCGAAGGCGTTTACTTTGATGCCGAGTTTGTTCTCAAGCATTTCCTTCGAGCCGATGATTTCCTTGCGAAGCCAGCCGTCCACTCCAAGGGCCGCCACATCTTTCCTGATGCCTTCGGCGGCCTTGCGATCCACGAGCGCGCCCGGCGACTTCAGGCTGGAGTGCGAGTAGGTATGCGATTCGATGTCCACCCCGGCGTCGCGCATCTCGGCCAATTGATCCCACGCCATCGATTTGCCGCCGGTGCCGACGTAATTGATGTAGATGAAGAGGGTGAACGGGTAATGGTATTTCTTAAGGATGGGCCAGGCGTTATTGTAGGCGGAGATCCAGCCGTCATCGATCGTGATCAGCGCGGACTTTGCCGGGATTTCCTTTTCTCCGCGGCGCCACGCGAGGAAATCCTGCATGGGAATCACGGTGAATCCATTGTCCTTGACCGCCTGCATTTCCTTCTCGAACTCCACGGTAGTAATCGTGAGGGCCTTCATGCCCCCCTTGTCTTCGATATTGTGGTAGCACAACGCTATGACGGCCGCGTTTTTGTTCGACGTGGCGGATGGTTTGCGCACGGGGGCTTGCGGCTCATCCGCGGCAGGCTGCGGAGCGGCGGGCGGGCGGCTGGGTTCCGACGATGTAGCCGGCGCCGAGAGTGGCGGCGCGGCCGCAACGACGGCGGGAGCGGGCGTGGCAGCCGGCTCCGCTTTCTTCGCATGGACGAGGGCTTTGATCTTGTCGCATCCAGTAAAAGGAAGCGTGGCGGCGAGCAATAAAAGGGCAATTTTCCGGGTCATAAAAGGCGTATCCATCTCAAGGAGTTCGCACGATACATGGTGTCGCACGCGAGGAAAGGGCGAACCGCGCGGACCGGGCAAATCAGGTGACGATACCCAGCTTTCGAAACGTCTCGTCCACGTGCGCGTAGTGGATATCGAGAGAGCAGAGGTGATCGATCTCCTCGCGGGTGAGGAGCGCGGCCACCTCGGGTTCGGCGGCGAGGTTTTCCTGGAGGCTCTGCGCGCCCTGCCACGTCTTCATGGCGGCGCGCTGCACGGCTTCGTAAGCCGTTTTCCGTTCCAGCCCGCGCTCGGTGAGCTTCAGGAGAATGGTCTGGCTGAAATAGAGGCCCTTGGTGATGCGCAGGTTCCGCTCCATGTTCTCCGGATAGACGAGGAGCCGCTCCACCAGCTTGCGCAGCGTCACGAGCATATAGTCCACGAGGATGCACGAGTCCGGCATGATGATGCGCTCCACGGAGCTGTGGGAGATATCGCGTTCGTGCCAGAGCGCCACGTTCTCCAGAGCGGCCATGGCGTTTCCCCGGACGACGCGGGCGAGGCCGCTGAGTTTTTCCCCGGTGATTGGGTTGCGCTTGTGCGGCATGGCGGAGCTGCCTTTCTGGCCCGCGGAAAAATGTTCCTCCACCTCGAGCACTTCCGTGCGCTGAAGATGGCGGAACTCGGTGGCCCAGCGATCGATGCTGGACGCAATGATGGCGAGCACGGCCTGGAATTCCGCATGGCGGTCGCGCTGAATTACCTGCGTGCTGAGGGCCGCCGGCTGGAGACCGAGCCGCCGGCACACGCGCTCCTCCACTCTCGGATCGAGATGCGCATGGGTGCCCACCGCGCCGCTGAGCTTGCCCACGCGAATCCGCTTCTGGGCCTCGGAGAGCCGCTCCAGAGCCCGCCCAAATTCATCGTACATCAGCGCGAGCTTCAGTCCAAAGGTGATCGGCTCCGCGTGGATGCCATGGCTGCGGCCGATCATCGGCGTGGACTTGAATTCCACCGCGCGGCGGGCGGCGACTTCGCGCAATTCACGCAAATCGCCGAGCAAAAGATCGGAGGACTCGGCCATTTGGACGGCAAGAGTCGTGTCCAGCACATCGGAGGAGGTCATTCCCTGGTGCATCCAGCGACAGGCCGGCCCGACGTAGCTGGCGACGTTTTCCAGGAAGGCGATCACGTCGTGATTTGTGCGCTTCTCGATTTCCGCGATTTCCTTGAGATCGAAGCGGGCTCTGGCGCGAATGGTTTCCGCGTCTTCCTTCGGCACGACGCCGATCTCGGCCTGGGCCTCGCAGGCAAGCGTCTCGATCTCGAGCCAGATTTCGTATTTGCGTTGATCCGCCCATATGGCGGCCATTTCAGGACGGGTGTAGCGTTCGATCACAGCAGCGGACGTTAAAGGCGGAGACGAAATGCAAAAAGAAAAACTTCCAACGGGAATCGGCGGAGCGCTTTAAGAGGGCCGCCGCAGATTCCCGCGAATTGAGGGTTGAGGGCAGACGCCATGGAAGACAGACTGGGACGCAACCCATTTCCTCAACCACTTCATCCATCATGGAAATCGCAAAACAACTTTCCGTATTTCTCGCCAACAAACCGGGCATGCTCGCGGACGTATGCGACGAACTGGCGAAAGCCAACGTCAATATTTTCGCGCTCACCATTTCGGATACGGCGGATCATTCCGTGGTGCGCATGGTCGTGAGCGACACGGAGCGCGCGCTGGCGATCTTCGAGGAGCGCGGCGTGCTCGTCGTGGCGAGCAAGGTGCTGCTGATCGAAAATAGCAATAAACCGGGCGCGCTGGCAAAAATCGCCACGCGGCTGGCCAAGGCGAAAATCAATATCGAGTACGCTTACCTGGCCACCAGCCCCGGCGCGAAGACCGGTCTCCTTATCCTGCGCGCGCACGACACGAAGCGGGCCCTGAAAGTCCTCGGCAAGAATTGATGAATTCACCTCAAATCTGGCAGGGACTGCCTTATCCGCTCGGCGCCACCGTCATGGACGAAGGCGTAAACTTCGCGCTCTTCTCCGAAGACGCCACGGGCGTGGATCTCTGCCTCTTCGACAGCGCGGACGCTCCCGAGGAAGCGCTCCGCATTCGGCTCACGGAACATACGGACCAGGTCTGGCACTGCTTTCTTCCCTGGGTAAAGGCCGGCCAATTCTACGGCTACCGCGTTTATGGACCGTACGAACCCAAGAACGGCCATCGCTTCAATCCCGCGAAGCTGCTGATCGATCCCTACGCGAAGGCCATTTCCGGCATGATCGAATGGGGCGACGAAATGTTCGACTACCAGGCTGTCACCGATCCCAAGGCCGATCTGGTGAGCGATCCGCGGGACAGCGCCTTCGGCATGCCGAAATCCGTGGTGGTGGACAATCGCTTCGATTGGGGCGGCGATCGCCAGCTCGCCACTCCCCTGCCCCGCTCGGTGATCTACGAGGCGCACGTGCGCGGATTTTCGCAGCTTTGCCCGCACATCCCGGAAGCCATTCGCGGATCCTACGCCGCGATCGGGAGTGAATTCGCGATCGATTATTTCAAGAAGCTGGGGGTAACGGCGGTGGAACTGCTGCCGGTGCATCACTTCGTGAACGACCACTTCCTGGTCCAGAAAGGGAAGAAGAACTACTGGGGCTACAACTCGATCGGTTATTTCGCGCCGCATGCGCCTTACTCGAGCAGCGGCATGAATGGCGGACAGGTGACGGAGTTCAAGCAGATGGTGAAAAACCTGCACGCCGCGGGCATCGAGGTGATCCTGGACGTGGTCTATAACCACACGGCGGAGGGCAATCATCTCGGGCCCACCTTGTGTTTCCGGGGCGTGGACAACGCGGCGTACTACCGGCTCGTGGCGAATGACAAGCGCTTCCACATGGACTACACGGGATGCGGAAACACGCTGAACATGATGCACCCGCGCGTGCTCCAGCTCATCATGGACAGCCTGCGCTACTGGGTGCTGGAGATGCACGTGGACGGCTTCCGCTTCGATCTCGCCGCCACGCTGGCGCGCGAACTCCACGAAGTGAGCCGGCTCTCCGCGTTCTTCGACATCATCCACCAGGACCCGGTGCTCTCGCAGGTGAAGCTCATCGCCGAGCCGTGGGATGTCGGTGAAGGGGGTTACCAGGTGGGCAATTTCCCGGTGCTCTGGGCGGAGTGGAATGGCAAATACCGCGATTGCGTGCGCGGCTACTGGAAGGGAGACGAACACATTTCGGAATTTGCCTACCGGCTCACCGGCAGCTCCGATCTCTATCAGCGCGACGGCAAGCGGCCCTACGCGAGCATCAACTTCGTGGTGGCCCACGACGGATTCACACTGAACGATCTCGTTTCCTACAACGACAAGCACAACGAAGCGAACGGCGAAGAGAATCGCGACGGCGACAATAACGGGCGCTCATGGAATTGCGGCGCCGAAGGCCTCACGGACGACGCGGCAATCAATGCGTTGCGCCGCCGCCAGCAGCGGAATTTTCTCGCGACGCTCCTGCTTTCGCAAGGCGTGCCGATGCTCTGCGGGGGCGACGAATACGGGCGCACGCAGAACGGAAACAACAACGCCTACTGCCAGGACAACGAGCTGAGCTGGCTTTCCTGGGAGCGCACTCCGGAGCAGCAACGGCAGGAGGATTTCACCGCCCGGCTGATCCGCCTTCGCAACGATCATCCCATCTTCCGGAGGCCGAAGTTTTTCCAGGGGCGAAAGATCCGCGGCACTGGCGCCAAGGATTTGCTCTGGATCGATTCGGACGGCACGGAGATGACGGACGAACAGTGGAACCACAGCTTCATCCGCTGCATCGGAATCGTGCTCGTGGGATTCGCGGAAGACATCCGGGACTACTTCGGCCAGCCCGTGCAGGACGACACCTTCATGCTGCTCTTCAACGCGCACCATGAGCCGGTGACCTTCGTGCTCGCGGGCCAGAAAGGCGTCAAGTGGGAGCGGATTGTCGATACGAATGACGAAGCAGGGTTTCTCGAGACGCCGACCCGGCACTCCGCCGGCGACGAGCTGGAACTCGTCCCGCGCTCGGTATCGGTCTTCAAATTGGGCGAAGGCTCGCAGGAGCAGGCGCGCAGTTCGTCCTGGAAACAGCGCCCGCAATTGGTGGAGACAAAGCCGAAACCGGCCAAGGGGAAATGACGAAACCAGAATGACGATGCGGTCACCGGGCGGGATGAGAATTCTGAACGAGGAATGGCCGCAAAAAGACGCAAAAAGAGGAGCCTTCGAATCCAGTCGTTTTTGAGCCTTTTGCCCATCGGCGGGCTCAGGGCCTTGAGCTTGTCGAAACGGCGCCTTTTCGCGGCCAAATGCCTTCCTCCGCTATGAGAGGTTGGCTGAAGTTTCGGCGACGACCGCGCCATGCGTCACTTCGATAGTTCGACCCGATACTCGCCGGGCGTCGTGGGCTGGTCTTCCAGGGGATGGAAGCCTTGCTTCCAGAAGCTGAGCGTCACGGCGTCTTCCGGAGCCCAATTCCAGACATAGACGCCGTTCTTGTCCGCCTGGGATGGAATGTGGGTGTCGATAAGATTTCCACGGCGCGTGTTGTAGAGCGATTTCTTATAGCGCCACATTTGGATCGCCACTTTGACGTTCGGCACGGGTTGCCCGGCGGCATCCACAAATTGAATCCGTATCGAATTCCCCCGCTTTAGGTTAAAGTCCTGCGGCAACATAGCGGGCGCCACCGTGATTTGTTTTATTTCGGGCGACCAATCGGGAGCGATTACCGTCACAGTCAGGGCGCCTTGGGGAAGCGGCGGGCAACGATAGTGACCTTGCGCGTCAGCCCGCACTTCCTGGCCATCAGGTTCGTTACCCAAGACGACCAAGGCCTTCGGCACGGGCGCTCCCTCTGGATCGGTAATATCGCCGGAAATGACCGTGCCCGCCGGCATGACGATTGTGGACGTGAGTTGCCTCAACTCCGATTCTGAAATCTCCTGGTTGCCCTTGGCGGAAACCCAATTCTTGTCGCTGATGTAGTCGGGGTGACTCACTTTGAACCTGAATTGGAACCCGACTTCCGGAGGGGAATTCTCGAGTGACCAAAACCCTCGACTATCGGTAACGCGAGCTTCCTTCCCCTCCGCCAGCCACCGATCGTAATCCGCGCGTCCGTCCTGGACAGGGGAGCCGGTGTCCACGGCCACTTCCACCCTTGCGCCTTCAACGGGGCTTCCCTCTTCGTTCACCACATAGCCGCCGATCTGCGTCCCCTTCTCCAGCGCAAACGTAAACTCCGCCGGGACCGTGACTCCTATATGGGACTGCGGTTCCCAATCCACAAAGAGCGGCGCATACGTTTCTTTCCTGGCCCAGAGCCGCAAAATATTGACGGAACGAGGAAGGGAGACCATCGCCTCCCCGTTTGCATCCGTGGCGAAATCCGCATTCGCCTCATATGGTTCGTCGGTCCAAACCGACCGGTGAATCGCCGCGCCGGCGACTGGCTTGCCGTCAGAATCAATGACTTTAACCCGGATGCTTTCCTTTGCTTCCACAGCGGCGCCCGGCGCGCACGATCCATCGGCAACACGGGCTTTTTCCGCTCCGGGCGCCAGCGCGGCACCCGGCGGCAGCATTTCCAGGATGGCAGCGGGATTCTCAGATGCCGCGGAAGCGCTCGTCGGGTTCTCCGCCCGAACGAATGGAAGTGCAAAGGAACAAACAACAAGCGTCACCCGCGCTGTGATCATAAATGCCCCACGATTGCCTGGAACGTCCCAGCGATGGACCGTCCGCGGCGCCTCGCCTCTGTCCGTTCCATTCACCGTCATTCCAGCGTGGGAAACTCGCATAAGATCTGTATATCTAACGAGGCAAATACAAACAAGCTCGGCATCCGACGCCGGCGGACGCGGTGGCGCACATCGTAACGCGCCCGGAACGCTACCAGTCCTTTGCGCGCTGCTTCTTCACGGCGGAGCGGCGGCGCTTGGTCTCGAGGATGCGCTCCTTCACGCCGCGAGGGCGTTTGCGGTTTTGACGGCGCTTCTTCTCGATTTCGGCGCGCGCGGCCGCCCGTTCGGCTTTGCGCGCGGCTTCGATGGCGTCCAGAACGCGCGTCCATGCGAGGCGGCGGTTCATTGCCTGGGACCGGGTGTCCTGCACGGTCGCCGCCACTCCGGTGGGCGCGTGGCGCAGGGTCACAGCAGTGGAAACCTTGTTCACATGCTGGCCGCCGGGACCGGAGCTTCGCGAAAACGATTCCTCGAAATCCGCAAGCTGGAGCTTCATACGCGCAAGACGGGCCGCTCGTTCCGTTTGAAAATCCAGGGGCGTCTTCACAGTTTTTGTCCGCGATGAGATTGATGTTCGCGGCCTGCGGAAAGCGGGCTGCCTGGGTTTTCCTCCCATCCCCTCGCACGTTCCGCGCAGGATGACGATTCAAAATGAAGCGCGGGATTGCAAAGGCCGCGCGCGATGTTAAATCGCTGAGGCTCCATAACCAAAGCGATGGAAGTCATCATCCAACCCGACCCCGCCGCCGCGAGCAAGGAAGCCGCGCGCATTTTCGAAAGACAGCTCAGCGATAAACCAGCCAGCGTGCTCGGTCTCGCCACGGGCTCCACGCCGCTGGGACTCTACGATGAACTGATCGAGCGCCACCGCGCCGGCGCGCTCGATTTCTCGCGGGCCACGACCTTCAATCTGGATGAATACGTGGGCCTCCCGGGCGGGCACCCGCAGTCCTACCGCGCTTTTATGGAGCAGAATCTTTTCTCGCAGATCAACCTGGATTCCAGCCGGGCTTTTGTGCCAAACGGGATGGCGCTGGATATACCCGCTCATTGCGCGGAATACGAGGAAGCCATCCGGCGTTCGGGCGGGATCGATTTGCAATTGCTCGGCCTCGGTTCGGACGGGCACATCGGTTTCAACGAGCCCAGTTCGTCCCTGAGTTCCCGCACCCGGCTGAAGACGCTCACGCCGCAGACCATCGCCGATAACGCGCGCTTCTTCGGCAGCCCGGCGGATGTGCCGCGGCATGTCATCACCATGGGCGTCGGCGCCATCATGGAAGCGGCGCACATCGTGGTGCTCGCCATCGGGCGCGGAAAGGCGCACGCCGTGGCGGCGATGGTGGAAGGCCCGATCACGGCCGACGTGCCCGCTTCGATTCTCCAGATGCACCGGAAATGCACCCTGATCATGGATGAGCCCGCCGCGGAATCGCTCAAGCGGCAGGACTATTACCGCTGGGTCTATGACCACAAACCGGAGTGGCAACGCCTATGATCCTCGCCAATGCCCGCCTCATTTTCCCGGACCGTCTTGCTCACGGGCATCTTCGCGTCGCGGATGGAAAGATAGCCGCCATTTCCGATCGCGAAATCGCTCCCGAACCCGGCGAATCGGCGGTGGATCTGCACGGCCAATTCCTCGCGCCGGGGTTCATCGATATGCACATCCACGGCGCGCTCCACCGGGACAGCATGGAAGCGACCGCGGAGGCGTTCTCCACGATCTGCCGCCATCACGCGCGCCACGGCACGACCTCGCTGGCGCTGACCACCGTCACCGCGACCGCCGAGGATATCCTGAGAGCCCTGCGCGCCGTGGACGATTACCGAAAAGCGCCCGATCCGAATGGAGCGCAAGTGCTTGGCGCCCATATCGAGGGGCCCTATTTTTCGAAAGAGAAGCCGGGCGCGCATCGCATCGAACTGATCCGCGCGCCGAAGCGCGAAGAATGGGAGCGTTTTTTGGAGTATCGGGGCGCCATCACACAAATCACCGTGGCGCCCGAATTGCCCGGGGCACTGGAATTGATCGAGACCATGGCGTCCCTGGGAATCCGGGTAAGCGGCGGCCACAGCGACGCGTGGGATGAGGAAGCCGCGGCTGGTTTCGCGCATGGGATGCGCCAGGCTACCCACACCTTCAACTGCATGTCGTCGGCCCGCAGGCGCGGCGCCTTCCGGGTAGCCGGGTTGCTGGAGTTCGTGCTCAGCGAGCCGGAGATCCTGTGCGAGGTCATCGCGGACGGACGCCACGTCTCCCCCACCCTGCTGCGAATGCTCTACCAAGCCAAAGGCCCCGATGGCATTGCGCTCATCACCGACGCCGCGGGCGGCGCGGGCCTGGAAGAAGGCGAGACCTTCCGCATCGGCGAAATCGATGGCGTGGTGCGCGACCAAGTCGGCCTCACTGCCGACGGAAGAGCGCTGGCAAGCAGCACGGCCGGCATGATGCGCATCGTGCGCGGGATGGTGGACTTCGGCGGCGCGTCACTTGTGGAATCCGTTCGCATGGCCACGCTAAACCCCGCCCGCGCGCTGCGGATTGAGGCCAGGAAGGGCGCGCTTGAATTTGGCAAGGACGCCGATCTTGTGAGCTTCACCGATGACGGCGAAGTGACGCATACGTTTATCGCCGGGCGGAACGTGGTAAATTGATCAGACGAGCAGGAGACCGTGCGCGACGAAAGGTTTGAAGTCGGCACGATTCTGGGTGGCGAGGCGGGCCCAGGCGGTGATAGCCGTCCCGGCTATCATGGCATCCACCCGGTTGGAGCGCTTTCGAACTTCAAGGCGCTCCCCCTCGCCTCCTACTTCGTTTCCGGCGCGTTCAAGATCTTCAGCGTGCGGTCCAGGACTTCGTTGACTTCGGCGATCTTGCCGGCGGCCATTAGCGAGTCGATTTCGGTTTTAAGGCCCGCGAATTGTGACAGATCGCGGCCCGCCTGTTGCCAGCGTTGCACGGCTTCCTTGACCTGATTGACTTTGGTTTCGAGTCCCGCGCCGGCGGTGCCGGCGGGGCTCAGTTCCTTGAGTTTTGCCTGCTGATCGGCGGTGAGGGTATTCTTGATGACGACGAGAAGGGAGAGTTGCGCGTGTTTGATCTCGCGCTCGATGTCCAGGATCTTGTCCGCCTGGGTGATCACCGCCTTTTCATCGACTTTCTCGGGCTTGGCCAACTCGGCGAGTTTCTTCGATTCCTGTTGCATCTGCTCCTGGAGGCCCTTGACGCGCTGCTGGGCGTCTTCGAACGCTGTCTTCAGCGAGGCAGCCTGGTCGTCCGTCAAGCCTATCTGGTCGTGATTTTTGACAATGAGTTCCGGGGAAAAGAATCCATCGATCATCGATTCCGCGGCGCGGCCTTCGACGGCGGTGAGAAAGAGGAGGAAGGCGGCGCAGAGCGCGATGAGAGGGATCAGGTCGTTGCGGGAAGTGCGCGGTGTCATGGTGAAGGGATGGATTTGTGTTCGTTCCATAGTCGTCGGGAGTGGGAGGAGGGTTACAAGCAATTGCGGATTGCGGATTGCGGATTGCGGATTGTCTCGCCCGCCTCCCGGTTACCACCAGCATCCCAGCCGGCTCAAGATTCCGAGCGCACCGAAGGGCCATTTTTCATTTTTCACGTTTCATTTCTCACTTTGCATTTCCGGCCAGAGGCGAATGCAAAGTGATAGGTGAAAAATGCAAAGTGCAAAATGATCCGCCCATCACCTTGTCACCCATTCACCTTGTCACCCACCCACCTGCGCCGGTAAAGCGTTGGCGAATGGGGAGATGGCCCGCACCCAAGGCGTCAAAGAAATACCAAAGAATGGCGATTTTCAGGGGTTGCGTTGGAGTCCGCTTTCAGTTACTTACGCTCCCGTTTCGCCTTGAAAGCCAAATAAAGCATCACCGATGGATCCCGAATCCGAGTTCATTCGATCAGAAATTCCCGACGTGAAAAACATCGTCGATAACGAGTGCTGGCTCGAAGGCGAACGCCGTGGGGAGCCGGTGGATGCGCACGACAAGACGATCCGGGAGCGCGTAGCGCAAATCATTCTGGGCGGAGCGGGAGCGTATCTTCGAAAGAAACATTCCGGCCAGAGGCACGGGGGCTAAGGAAAGCGGAATGCACTTCGCCATGGCGAACTATCCAAACCGCGGAATGCACCCCGCGACAGCGCATCTTCAAAGGCGCGGAGCGCTTGCGGCATAGCGGCCGGAGCCGCAACGCAAGCCGCATAGAGGCGGGAGCCTCAAACCGGAAAGAGGGCTACACGACTTCGATCTTGAGCATTTCCGCGGCGGCGATGGCGACGTCCTCGTCCGAAACTCCGGTGGTTCTCGCCAGGGTGGCGACGCTCTGCTGCCCATCGGCTTCCACGACGACTTCCAGGACCTGATCCACCGTGTAGCGATAGGTGAGTGAGACCGGCGTGCCGCGGGACAATCCCGGGGGCAGCTCGATTTCGCACACTCCCAAGGGACAGCACTCCTCGGGAACGCTGCTCTCGCCTTCCACCACCGAGATTTTCATGGTCGTGAGGTTGTCTTTGGAAAGGCCAAAGGATTTGGTGACGCTCGCCGGAATCCTGGTGGAGCGCTGGATCATGACATGCACTTTCGACTCTCCGAGCGCATGGTCCCAGATGACGACGCCGAGGCTATGGGTGGTGATATTGGAGACTTTGATCAGTTCGCCATCATTGCCGGAGAATTGTTCCCGCACCGCCTCGGGAATGGTCCTTGTGCCGGATACGTCTTCTTCACGCAGGAGCTGAAGATTTGCCTGAATGGCCGCGCCGAGGACCACGACTTCATCGGGATTCACGAAATCGATCAATGGCACGCCGGGGGCGAAGGTCGCCAGCATGGCGCGGACCGAAGGCATGCGCGTCATCCCCCCCACGAGCAATATGCCGTCGATTTGCGAGGACTGGAGGCGCGCCTCAGCCAGCCCGATTTCACAGATCATCTTGCATTGTTCGACGAGGGAACGGGCGCGCTCCTCAAATTCCGTGCGTGTGAGTTCCAGCCGCATGCCGTGGCCATTGTAGCTATAGTTGAAAATGACCGTTTCCCGGCTCGAAAGCTGGCTCTTCGCCACGACAGAGCGGCCGTAGAGATCCTGATAACTGTCGAGATCCAGCATGGGATTTTCGCCGTGCTCCAACTCGAAGGCTTCGGCGGCCCATGCGCAGATCAGATCGTCCCAATCCTTGCCGCCGAGGCGATGATCGCCATTGCTGGCGAGCATCCGAATCTGATTGTCGGCGATGTGCATGATGGTGACGTCCAGCGTCCCACCGCCAAGATCGAAGACGAGCACGGTTTGCTTGCCTTCCAATTGGCGAAACCCGTAGGCCAGCGCCGCCGCGGTCGGCTCATTGATGACGCCGATCACATTCAGACCGGCCAGCTTTCCGGCCTGCACAGTCGCGGTGCGTTCCGCGTCGTTGAAATAGGCTGGCACCGTAATGACCGCATCGGTGATCGCGCGGCCCAGAAACTTCTCCGCGTCATTCCGCAGTTTTTTCACGATCAACGCGGACAGTTCCTCGGCGGAATACTTTCGCCCCTCAAACTCGCGGTGGAACTGGGCCTTGCTCTTTCCCATCTCGCGCTTGACGAAATCCACGATTTTTTCGGGCTCGGCCACGGCGTTTTGGCGCGCCACGGATCCGACGACCGCGTGCTGGCCGTCGAAAAGGATGACGGAAGGCGTGAGCCGCTCATTTTCACTGTTGGGAATGAGGGCTTGTCTTCCGTGGTGGTCCACATAGGCGATGGCGCTATACGTGGTGCCCAGGTCGATTCCCACGGCGAGCCGCTCAAGCAGGACTGTGTCGGATTGATGCATCGGATGAAACTTTTGGCTGGAGGCGGCTAAGTGATGAGGATGGTGTTTGGGTCGGACGCGGGCATGGCATCCAATTCAGGCTCGAGGACAGTGTCCGGCGCCGGCGCGAGCATGGCGTCCGGCTTAGACGCGAGCGCGACGTTTGACTCGGGCGGGGCATTTGGATCGAGCGCAAGCGCGGCGTTTGACTCCGGCGCGGCGTTTGGCTCGGGCTCGAAAGTGCCGACCGATTGCGGGCGTTGAATCGCGCGGGCAATCGCGTTGCGAAGCTCGCGCTGGGAAATCGGCTTGCCGCCGATCGCATCGACGACTTTGCGCACTCCTGCTTCCAAAGGATCAATACCGCATCCCGTGAGCATGAGGATCGGTGTATTCGCCTCCTTCTTGATCGCCTCCGCCAATTGCAATCCCGTGAGACCGGGCATCGCCTGATCGGTGATGATAAGGTCGAACTGTTGTTTTCGAAACTTTTCCAGCGCTCCGTATCCATTTGCCGCAATCTCCACCGAATGACCGTCGGCGACAAGGTAGTGCAACAAGATATCCCGGGCAACCGGCTCATCGTCCACGACGAGGATGTTCAGGGGTTCCATCGTTTCCACGGTATCGCATTCGACGGAGCCCCTCGCCACGAGATCCCGGCTGAGGCGGATCCAGAAGACGGTGCCCACGCCGACTTCGCTTTCGATGTCCACTTTTCCTTCATGGCGTTTTACGATGCCAAAGACCATGGCAAGTCCAAGCCCGGTGCCCTTTTCGCCTTTGGTCGAGAAGAAGGGATCCATGCAGCGCCGGCGCACTTCTTCCGTCATCCCGGTGCCAGTGTCGCGAATTCCTATGGAAACCACCGAGCCTTCGCAACGGGTGCAAAGCGTGATCTTGCCGCCCTGCGGCATGGCGTCGGCGGCGTTGAAGACAAGATTCACCACGACCTCGCGGATTTCGGCCGGGTTGCAGGCCACCTGCGGGGTAGGCTGGATGTCGAGTTCCACTTCGATGGCCCGGCCTTCGGCGAGCGCCTGGGTCTTCCACTTGGGTTGTGTGAGGGGCACAATTTCCGCGATAAGGGCATTCAGGTCGGTGGGTGTAAAGACGTCCCCCTCCTCGACCGGACGGTAGAAGTTTCGGAGGCGCGCCACAATACTCGAGGCGTCAACGCCCGCGGTATTCATGGAGCGGAGGAACTTGCGCGTTTTTTCGGTATTGGAGAGCAGAACCGGGTCGTTCAATAGCAGTTCCGTGTATCCGATGACGCACATGAGGACGTTGTTAAAGTCATGAGCGACGCCGCCGGCCATGGCTCCGAACGCTCGCAAACGCTCGTGCTGAATGATCTGCTGCTGCGAACTCTCGAGTTCAGCCACAGTGCGCTCGAGCTGCTCCGTGCGTTCGGCGAGCGATTTGGTGCGCGCCGCGACGCGGTATTCGAGAATTCGGTTTTGATCCCGCAACTGCTCCTGGTAGGTGCGCATGAGCAGCGAGTTGCGGATGCGCACGACCAACTCGGAGAAATCGAAAGGCTTCGCGAGAAACTCCGAAACCCCGGCCGCGAACGCCTTGCGGCGCAAATCATGGTCGGCGTCGGCGGAAAGCACGACAACCGGGATCCAATCCTGCGACCGAAACTTGGATCGCAAGTGCTCCACCGCGGCGAGCCGGTCCACGTCCGTCCGCGGCAATTCCAGCACGATCAGATCCGGCTGCCATTCGAGGGTTTCCGAGATGAGTTCAGCCGTGCTGGTGACGCTCTTGACGTGCTTGTAGCCCATGCGATTGAGCACGTTGGCCAGCAACGTGAGATTCGCGACCACGTCGTCCATGATCACGATTCGCGAATTCCTGATTTCTTTTTCAAACGCCATAGGAGTCTTGGTTTCTCGATTATGCAGCCGTCCCCGCAACGGCCCCTCCCGCCGCCTGAAGCGCGATTTCCGCTTCGCGGAGTTTCGCCGCAAGAGCCGTCCTTTCGCCAATGACCAATTGAATGCGCTTGCGATAGGCCTGGATGTCTTCCTCCCATTGCGCGGCGACCCGCTCGTGGGCCTCGGCCTGGGCGGCCGCCAAAGCCTGGACTCTTTCGAGTTCGGCCTGCAGCCGATCCAGCGGCTCATCTTTCTTGAGGACCGATGTTTCGGCGCGGGCAGTCATTTCTCGAAGGATCTGCTGCCGTTCCGCGATCACCTGCTGCCTTTCGCGTTCCAATGCGGCCCTCGCCTCCGAGAGATCGCGCCCCGCATCTTCCCTCGCCGCCGCCACGATTTGAGCGCTCTCGACCCGCAAGGCGAACAGATCGAATTCGAGTCTGGCTTCGAGCTCGGTGGTCCGCTGCTCCTCCAGCAAAAGCGAGTCCGCCGCTTGATCACGCTCCAATTTAACGAATTCCAATTCGGCGGTCAGCGTCGCCAGCCGGGCCTCAAGCGCTTTCGACCCGGAGGGACCGCTTTCGCAATCCGACACGGACTTCCGCCGCTCTCCATCCGGGGCCTTTTCGCCGGAAGCCCGCAACTCCGAGATCTGGTTTTGCTGCGCGGCAACACCCGCGCGATACTCCGCTTCCAATCTGGCCAACTGCTCATTCTTCGCCACCGCGAGCTGTTGTCGCTCAAACTGAAACTGAGCCACCAACTCAAGCCTCTCTTTCTCCTTTTCAACCCGCGCGTTTTCGATCATGCGGTCGGCCTCCTCCTTGAGCATGGCCACCTCGTCTTGATGCTTCGCAGAAAGCGTTTTCAACTGGGCTTCGAGGAACTTGATCCTCGTCCTGTTCATTTTCTGCTCGGATTCCTCTAGGCCGGATTTCGCGGAATTCGCCGCCAAAGCGGGAACGGGCTCGCGGCTTTCGAAACCGGCTCCGGCCGTTCCGGAAGTGGCGGGCGGCGGCGGCTCGGCGCCCATATCCATCAGATCGGGAACGGGGCCAGCATTCGGAGCCGGAGATGCGATCGGCGCCGCGGCAGGCGGCGCCGCCGCCGGTAAGACGTTCGCTCCATTTGAAGTCGGCAGCTCAAATAATGCCGGCGCCGATTCCGGAACTTCCGGAGGTTTCGGCGTCTCCGCGCCGGGAGCAGCCGGGGTCTTTTCCTTCGAAGGATCGGTCGTTCCCTCGAAGGTGATGGCCCTTTTACTAAACCATGCGCTTTCTCCATCGCGGCCCGCGCCGCGTTTGATGTTTCCCGCGCGCCTGGGTTCGAGCGGAGCTTCCTGCGGGACCGGAGCCGCCGGTTTGTCTATTTTGCGCATGCGGCGCAACTTCTGCGCCAGTGTTTCCCCTCCATTTTCCTTTTGCGCCTCCGCCGACTCATTGACCATTTGCATGACCTTTTGCCACGGAAAGCGGATCTCCAAGGCGTGCAGAGTCTGCGCGTGATCCGCAAACATTTCTGGTATCGCCTTGAGGAGATCCGCCAGAGGAATGGTGAAAATACCCCGCGCTATCCGGTTCGCTATCTCACCCATATCAAACAAAAGAGGCCGATGCAGGTCAAACGAGCCGAATTTTAGGAGATGGTGCGGGATCCGGTCGATAAAATCGCCCGCTTCGAGCGCGAGGTTGAGGCGCCCGTTGGCCGCGTTCTCTTCCCCTCGACCCGGCGGCGCCGACTTTCCAGAGGCCTCGGGCTTCTGCGGGGCGGCTGCGGCTGCGATGGTCTTTTCGTCCGCTTTGGCGCCGCCCAGACGCGAATCCGGAGTCCCGGCACGACCAGATTTGGGCAGCAAAGTTTGGAGAAAGACCTTCATCGGCAGATCTGAGGGATGCACGTAGCGTGCCAGTGTAAAATCCTTTATTCGAGCACCATTTTGGCTCCCCGGACGCGTCAAAGTGCTTGTCTGCCTCCGTTAAATCGATAGGTTCGTCCAGTGACCATGAAGGCTGTCACCTTCTCGATCGCCCTGCTTTTCCTCCCGTGGAACCAGACTTTCGCGGCGGTTCCTGCGTCAGCCAGCCAACCGGAGGCCGCGACGCTCAAGAAAGGAGTGAAGCTTCCAGTCATCCTCAACGGCCAGCAAAACGGCTGGGTCGATGTTCCCAAAGGCGCCCAGGTCAAGGTTCTCCATGCGCGAAAACAGCAGATCATGATCGGCATCGGGGATTCGCAGGCATGGGTCAAACGGTCCGATACCGACTTCGACCAGAGGCTCACTCTTTTGAAGGACGCCAGGAAGGAAGCGCAGGTGACGATTCAACACGACCAAGCGGCTCAAAACGCCGCGTTCCAGAAAGAAAAAGCCAAGGTCAGCGCGGATTTCAAGAAGCAGCACGCCAACTACGCAAATCCTCTCGATAAAGGCGCATACGATCAGACGAGAAGCGTCGTGGACTACTACGATTCGCAAGGCCGGCGTTATCACATTGGCTCCTACGGTCAGCGCATTTATCAATAATCCGCGGTCCACTCTTGCGACGGCGTAAAAGTTCAACAATCGTATGCAGGATTGTCCATGCGCGCTCACTCATTTCGTCTTTCGAATCAAGCGATGATCGCCGCTTGCGCCGCGACTCTGGCCTTCGCTCTTCCCACGATCGGCAAGTCCGCCGACCCCGCCCCAACCGCCGCTCCGGATTCCGAACAGCTCAACGACAATTCGACCCCGGCGGATGTCTTTGAGTCGATGCGAAAAAACTTTAATGCCACCGCGTCGAAGGGGGTGCACGCCCACTATCAATTCAATTTGAGCGGCCCAGTCGGAGGCGCGTGGTGGATCATCGTGAATGACGGCGAATTCTCGATGGGAAAGGGATCCATCGAAAACCCCGATGTCACCATGACCTCGACCGACAGAGACTGGGTGCTGCTCGCCACCGGATCATTGGGTGGATTCCGCGCCTTCCTGACCGGCAGGCTCAAGGTCACGGGCGATCAAGGGCTGGCCCGGAAACTGGACGCGATCTTTCCCTAGAGGAATGCATTTCGCGAATTCACCGCGAAACTTGAGCACGGACGAGGGGTTTATCGGTCATGATGAAAATCACGCTTCTGAATCTCGCCACGGTTTCAGCCGTTTCCATGATTGGCCTCGCCAGCGTGCGAGCTGCAGATCCCCTTCCGCCCGTCCCTCCTGGCGGCTCCTCTGCCCCGCCCCCGTCCAGCGCCACCACCCCGGGCACGAGCGGCAGCCAGCAAGTCCCGCTCGGCTCAAACCCGGGCGCCCAGGGTGAGCACGGTAAACATCTCGAAAAGCTGAAACAGGAACTCGGCCTCACCCCGGACCAGATCAAAAAAATGCGACCGATTCTAAAAAATGCCCATGAGCAGGCGAAGGCGGTGCGTGAAAACACCGCACTGAGCGAGCAACAGAAACACCAGCAGGAGCGTCAGATTTTCATCGCGGCATTTCGGCAGTTCAAACCCATCCTGACTCCGGCGCAGATCGCGAAGCTAAAGCAACTCCGGGCTGAGCGCCACGGCGCCCCTGCGAACACTTGAGCAGGGCGCCGCGCGTGGCGGCGGCGTCATCGGCCCGGAACGGTTCCCGCAGGAACTCCAGTGGGGGCTGGCGCGGGGCCTCCGGAAGGGGCGGTCGCGGCGCTGGACGCAGGCCTTACGACGATTGCATATTTCTCATAAGAGAAATTGAGGCCCGCGACGCCGCCGATGTAACGAAGCGCTTCCGTGAAGGGGATATTCGACAAGCTGAGCGTGACCTGCTGCGAATTCACCTGCTCCGGAGGCGCCTCCACGACAAAACTCACGGCGATCTTCCCATTGGAAAGCCTGTCCGCGGATTTTTTCATAAAATCAAGCGCCGCCGCCAGGTTCGCTTCCCTGAATTCCAGCTTGGGGATCATGAGCGCATCGAGTTGCTTTTCAAGCGCCGCGCCCTTGTTTTGCTGGCCCTCCTGCAAAGCAATCCTGCGCAAATAGCCAATTGCCGTTTTGTTATGCGGATCCATCTGAAGCACCCAGCTCAAATCCGTTTTCGCCGTGGCTAGATCCCCCTTCATGAAAGCCGTCTGCCCTTCGGTGAGAAGTTGCTGGAGTTCGGCGGGGGGTCTGTTGACCGGGGGTGTGCCCGCGGGCGCCGTGTTGAAAGGCGCCGCCTTGACCGACGGCGCGGCTGGAATCAGCAACGCGATGGAACACGCGAGAATCTGGAGGGATTTCATGCCCCCAATCTGCCTCAATTCGCTCAAAAGAAAAGGGCTCTTGGATCGCGGAAGGGCGGCGGCGCAGTCCCCTCTTTTTCATCGCACGCCAGCCACTTTTCGCACCAGGTTCTCCAAGGTCGCCCTTGACCTCTTCCAATGCTCGCCGATAGTTCGCGCCCCGCACGAGTGTTTCACTGCGCGCCAGCCGCGCCTCACCCGGGGAAAACCGTCCGTCTTCATCATTAGCAGGAAATGACAGAATCCACAAAACGCCACTCGCCAAAAATCACGACTCCCCCCGTCCGCACCAGCAAGGCCTCTGCAAAGCGCAAAAGCGCTCCCGCCTCTTTAACGGATCTCAAGGGATCGAAGATCGGCGGAAAAGCGGCGCCCGCCGCGCCGGCTGGCAGCGTGACGGATCAACCCGAGGTCCAGGAAAAGATCCGGGAGCTGGTCCTCCTGGCAAAGGAGCAGGGACACCTCACCTTTGACGACGTGGCTGAAGCCCTGCTGGATATCGTGATCCATCCCAATGAGATGGAAGTTATCATGAGCCGGCTTCGCAGCATGGAAATCGAGGTCACCGAGGCCACGCATGTGGACGGCCCCGTCAAGAAGGACGAGGAGGAAGGCGACGAAGAAGAGGACAAACCCGATCCGAAGCTGGACGCCCTGGATGATCCAGTGCGCATGTATTTCAATCAGATGGGCAAGATGCCTCTGCTCACCCGCGAGCAGGAAGTCGAGATTTCGAAGCGCATCGAGGACGCCGAAATCAAGGTCAAGAACCACCTCGACCGCTTTGGGTTCATCGCCCGCGCGCACATCGAACTCGCGCAGAAGCTGCTGGAGGGGCGCGAGCGCTTCGATCGGGTGGTCCTGGACACCACCGCCGAAAACCGCGAACGCTACCTGAAACGGCTCCCCAAACTGTGCGCGCGGCTCTCCGAAGCGTCCACCGCCTGCAGCGCGGCTTACGCTCAATACGTGGAGAGAGGCGGGGTAAACCGCGCCTCAAAGGCGTACGAGAAGTTCAGCAAGGCGCACGACGCGATTCTGAAGATTTATCCGAAGTTTCACTTCAAACAGAAGGTCACCGAGGAGTTTTTGCATCTGGCGGACGAGGCGCATCGCCTCGTGACTCAGTGGATGAAGGAAATGCACCCGCAGGCAAAAGCGAAGGGAACCCAGGAGCGAAACCGCGCAAGCGTTCCCGCCGCGGTCGATTACGCAGCGAAGCTCAAGGAGCACCGGCTCCGCGCCTGGCTCAGCGAGGAGGAATTCATTGCCGAATATCAGGAGATGAAAGGGTGGCTGAAAAAGGCGCTCAAGGCAAAGACCGAAATGGTTGAATCGAATCTGCGCCTCGTGATCTCCATCGCGAAAAAATACATGAACCGCGGATTGCCGTTTCTCGACCTCATCCAGGAAGGAAACATGGGGCTGATGAGGGGCGTGGAGAAGTTTGAGTACCGCCGGGGCTACAAATTTTCCACCTACGCCACCTGGTGGATTCGCCAGGCCATTACGCGCGCCATCTCGGATCAATCCCGCACCATCCGGATCCCCGTGCATATGGTGGAAATCATCAACAAGCTGATGCGCGTGCAAAAGCAGCTTCTCCAAGACTGCGGCCACGAGCCCACCCCGGAGGAGATCGCGGACGAAATTCAGCTTCCCGTCGAGCGAGTGCGCGCGGTGCTTAAGATGGCGCAACAGCCCATTTCGCTGCAATCCCCCGTGGGCGACAACGGCGAGACGAGTTTCGGCGATTTCATCGAGGACCAGGGCGCGGAAAATCCGAGTGAAATGACCGGCGTCCTCCTGCTGAAAGAGAAAATCAAGGATGTTCTCTGCACGGTCAGCGAGCGCGAGCGGCAGGTGCTTGAATTGCGGTTCGGCCTCCTGGACGGGTACGGACGAACATTGGAAGAATTGGGCCGGCAATTCAAGGTCACGCGCGAACGGATTCGCCAGATCGAGGCCAAAGCGCTGCGAAAGATGCGTCATCCCACGCGCGCTCATCATCTCCAGGGATTCCTCGAGGTGAGCGAAAACTGATTTGTCAGAACCGGGATCGAAAATCGGAGAAAATAGAAACGCGATCCGCCAAGGCGCGTCGTCATCCGGGCGTCGATTCCCCGCCTTTGGCGATACGGTTGTTCGCCGAAGCCTTGGCGCCGGGCAAAGGCCTGGCGCGCGCAGATTTGCGCCAGCGAATCAAATCGGAACGATGCACGCAGGGGAGTCGCGCTGCGCGATTTTATATTGATCCCCCTTTATTCGTGCCCAGCCGGTTGGGCGCTTATCCATGGCGCTCCAATCCTCCTTCCGGACACCCCTCACCCCTGGTATTTCCTATGACCGAAATTCAAAACACCCTGCAACTGCTAAAGGCCCATGCGCACGAATTGGCCGGCGATAGTTGCGAGAGCATGCCTGCGGGACTGATCTCCTGCCTGATGATGGCGAATAATCGGATTCTGACAGCCGCCATCATTGAGAATGGCGGCAAACTAAAGATCTCCGCCGAATCCGTGCGCGCCATGTTTCGAACGGCGCAACACGTGGTGGCCGCCGCGTACGACGATGATTCCGTGATGCTCAGCCTCGCCCCGAAGGCGGAAGTCATCGCCAATTCGGATCTGATGGCGCTTTAAGCTGGGCAACGCCCGATCGCTTACCTCCTGTGCGGCACTGGGGTCTTATCGAGATCAGAGTGGGTATTCATCCAGGGAGGCGGTGTTGCAACCGGAGGGTAGGCAGGGAGCGCGGCTTGGCTGGCGCCAGACGAGGAGACCCGAGGAGCGGCGGGGGGAGAAGCCTGAACCTGCCTTTTCAAACTCGCCAATTCCTCCTCTGACTGTTTGAGGTTGGCCGTCAGCGTATCGATGGTCTGAGATTGGTTGTATGAAAAAAGTCCGGCCCCGATCAACAAGAGACAAAATAACCATTTCATAGCCAACAACATCGCAACCGGCCGGAATTCACGCAAGGTTTTGTTGCAAGCGTTGTATTTGCGATGTCCCGGGGGAAAATCGCGCGCCGAAACAGCTCGTTGGATCGAAAAGCGCCGACCCGCATCTCCACCGCGGGGAACCCTGTCGATCCGCCCCAAGTGGGCCGTTTGATGCGCCCCGTCCGGGGCTATTTTCGGAGTCAGCTCTTTTTTCCGTCCGCTTTCCGGTTTGGTTTCGATCTCAAATGACACCGCGCGAGAGTGCACTGATCACATGCGATCCCTGCAGGCCAGCAGCCAGCTCTCGCGCGGTGCTCTTGATTGGCCCCGAGGACAGGCGGCGGCTCACTGGGCCGTCCAGCCGCCGTCGATGACGATGTCCGTGCCGGTCATAAATCCCGCGTCCTCCGAGCACAGATATACGGCCAGCTTCCCGATTTCCTCGGGCTGGCCAAAACGACCGATAGGAATCTTTCCCAGGAATTGCGCGCGCAAATCCGCGTTTTGCATCAATGGCGCGTTGATCTCCGTGTCGTACACGCCGGGGCTGATGCCATTGACGGTGATCTTGTCTCCGGCGAGTTCGAGCGCGAGGGCGCGGTTGAACCCCAGCAGCGCTGTCTTGCTCGACGAGTACGCCGTGCGGCCCGGCAGCGAAATATGCGACATCATGGACGTCATATTGATGATGCGCCCGTAACCCTGGTCTTTCATCAATGGCACGAACGCGCGGCAGAGAAGGAAAACGCTCGTCAGGTTCGTATCCATCACACTGTGCCATTCGGCCAGGGTGAAGTCGATGAGCGGCTTTCGGATATTGATTCCGGCGTTGTTGATCAGGATGTGAAGACTGCGGCCGAATTTCGAGACAGCCGCGTCGCGCACCCTCGCGATCTGCGCCTCGTCGGTGACGTCCGCGACGAACACCTCGGCGCGGCCGCCCGTATCGCGAATCTGCTTCGCGACTTCCTCCAGTTTCGTCGCGTCGCGCGATACAAGCGCAATGCCCGCGCCGGCTTCGGCAAGCGCGAGCGCCATCGCCTTGCCAAGCCCTTTGCTCGCGCCGGTAATGAGCGCGGTTTTTCCGTGTAATGATTGAGCCATAGGTTCCTGCCAGCCTGAAGAGGCTTGGGCCGGGATGCAACCTCGCGATGCGCGGGATGGGAAGAGGGATTTGCAGCCACAAAAGAACGCAAAGATCACAAAGGCACGGCACAGCCGGCTCTCCCTTTTTGTTCCCTTTGCGCCTTTTCGCGATCGCTCTTCATCATCACTCTGGTTTGATTATTCGCATTTTCATCGCTTTCGATTCAAAGATGCGGCCCATCCATCGGCTTATGCTTGCCAACGCCTCCGCGAATCTTCCCACTGACACACAACACTCCCCATGAACCTCACCAATCCTTCTCGACGCGATTTCCTCAAAGCCTCCAGCGCCCTCGCCGTCGCCTCCGCCGTTGGCATTCCCACGGTCGGTCGCTCCGCGGACCTGTCCAACGCCAAGATCAAAATCGGCTTCATCGGCTGCGGCGGCCGCGGCACCGGGGCCGCATCGCAAGCGCTGCAGGCCGATAGCAACGTGGAGCTATGGGCCATGGGCGAAGTCTTCCGCGACAAAATCGACACCGCATTGAACGTCCTGACGGCCCAGTTCAAGGACCAGCCCGACAAAATCAATGTGGCCGAGGACCGCAAATTCGTAGGTCTCGACGCCTACCAGAAGGTCCTGAACAGCGGAGTGGATGTCGTCCTTCTCACGACCACGCCGGCCTTCCGCCCGCTGCACATCCAGGCTGCGGTCGAGGCGGGCAAACACGTTTTTTGCGAGAAGCCGATGGCCGTGGACGGCCCTGGCCTTCGCTCCGTGATCGAGAGCGCAAAAAAAGCGAAGGAGAAGAATCTCGCGCTCGTGGATGGGTTTGTCTGGCGCTGGACGAAAGCCAACCGCGAGGCTTACGAGCGCATCCACGCGGGCGCCATCGGCGACATCAGGGCTATTTACTCCAGCTACTACACCGGCGCCGTGGATCGCTATCCGAAGTGGAACAAGCAAAACACCAAGACCGACCTGGAATGGCAACTCCGCCGCTGGTACTATTTCACGTGGCTCTCCGGCGATCACATTGTCGAGCAGGCCATCCATAGCATCGACAAAATGCTCTGGACCATGAAGGACGAAGCGCCCGCCAGTGTGGTGTGCTCCGGCGGACGCCAGGCGCGCCCAGGCGAACCCGGCGGCGAGTACGGCAACATTTACGATCATTTCGCCGCCGAGTTTCGCTGGGAAAACGGCGTAAAAGGCTACCACTTCTGCCGCCAGATCGGGAAATGCTACAACGCCAACACCGACGAAGTCTTCGGCACAAAGGGTGTGTACCAAGGCGAGAGCGGCAGCAAGCGCCACGTCATCCTCCACACCGACAGTCCGTGGCGCTACACCGCGCCCGCCGGTTTTCACGACAACGGCTACGATACCGAGCACGTGGAGATGTATGCGTCGATCCGCAGCGGACGGCCGATCAACACCGCCGACCGCTTCACCAAGGCCACGCTCATGGCGATCATGGCCCGGATGTCCGCTTACACCGGCAAGGAAGTCACCTGGGAACAGGCGCTGAACTCGAAGGAAGACCTCTATCCGAAGAATCTCACTTGGGAGACACCGCTCCCCGTCGCCCCCGTGGCGATCCCTGGCGTGACCGAGCTGACTTAACGGTGAATCCGGGTTGGCAGGGGCGCCTGTCGCGTTTAGCCTCAGCGTTCCGCCGCCATGAGTATTTTTGAAAAAGCCACCCGCGAGGCGTTCGATACGCTCCAATCCCTGCATGCCCTTCAGCCTGCGCTCGAGCGCGCCGCGGAGATCGTCGGCGGCGCCCTCTCCCAAGGCGGAAAGCTACTGGTGTGCGGCAATGGAGGGAGCGCGGCGGATGGAGCGGATTTCGCCACCGAATTCGCCTGCCGCTTTATCACGGATCGGCGACCCTATCCCGCGCTAAATTTGAGCGGCTGCGGCAGCCTCCTCACGGCGACGGGCAACGACTACGGCTACGAGGAGATTTTCGCGCGGCAGGTGCGGGCCTTTGGCAAGGCCGGCGATGTGCTGGTGGCCCTGACCACCAGCGGAAACTCACCCAATATCCTCGCCGCGCTCGCAGCCGCGAAAAGCCTGGGCCTTCACACAGTCGCGCTTCTTGGCCGCGATGGCGGGCGCGCCCTCGGACTCGCGGACGTGGAATTGGTGGTGCCCAGCCAAATCACCGCGCGCACCCAGGAAGCCCACAAATTCCTGCTTCACGTTCTCTGCGAGATCGTGGAAACCGGATGGCTCCTTCCCAGGGAAGCAAAGTGAGTTGAGGCTCCAGCCTCTATGCGATTAGCGCTCCGCGACGGTTAAGCGGAGCACTTCCGCGCGGTGCATTGCGGATTGAATGCACGCACTCCCCTCACCGCCGATCTTCCGGCTTCAAAGGAGGCAGGACCCCCTTGGTCCTCTAAACTTTGGCGGGGTCAATCCGCAATCCGAAATCTGCAATCCGCAATTTCTTCCCTATTTCTTGGCGGGCGCCTTCGCGGCGGGTGGGGCCGCTGCTGCTGCCGCGGGAGCCTTGCCCATCAGGTCTTTCATCGAAAGGGGTTCGTAGCTTTCGCCCATCAGTTTATCATCCACGAAAACCTGGACACCGTATCCCGTAAGCTTGTTCCCGCTGGCGGGGACCTTGACCTTGGACTTCGGCGGGTAGTGCTCCTCTACGTAGGTCTGACTGCTGGTGGGTGTGTCCACTTCCTGGGTATCGGAAGGCTTCAACGTTGCGTCCTTCTCTCCCTGATCGATGGCAGTCGTTTCGTGGCTGTTAATGGCGTGCCCGAAAAAGGTGTACTTGATCTTCACGTTGGTTTCCGTCTTGGACGAATTGGTCAGAAAAACCTTCAGAGTGCGCTTTTGCGTTTTTGTATAATGGTCTTTGGCCCCTGGCGGCTCTGACTGTTTGGTTTCCTGTTCGACCCGGAGGCTGACCGAAGGTGTTTGGGCATGAACGATGGAGGAGATCGCAAAAAGAACGCTGGAAACGAGAAATATGAGGGGAGACTTCATGATTTCTTTTGGCGCCACTTTGCCGGAGAAGCAAGCATCGCCTGCCAAAATATAGTCTAACGGGAAAATTCATTTTCCCGCGCCTGGCGAACGGATCTGGAGCAAGGCGCGTCACAAGATCTTTGCCGCCTGCTCCGGAAGGCCACCGCATTCGCTTCCAAAGGCTTCCGCATTGACGCGGGCGCGGCGCCTGCTTTGACTGCGCCTCGTGGGTTCATCCTCCCTTTTCGATTATATCTTTGCCGCATTCGCATTCTTTCTCGGGGCCTCGATCGGCTCGTTTCTGAACGTCTGCATCTATCGGCTTCCGCTCGACATGTCGGTCAACGAGCCAAAGCGGTCGTTTTGCCCGAGCTGCCATTACACCATCCCCCTCCACCACAATATCCCGCTGGTGACTTGGCTAGTTCTCCGGGGGCGCTGCGCCAACTGCGGGGCAAGGATTTCCTTCCGTTACTTCGGCGTGGAATTGCTCACCGCGCTGCTCTTTCTCGGCATCTGGCTCAAGGTGTGGGAGTGGGGCCGGCCGGGATGGCCCGAGCAGGCGTGGGTGCTGGCGCTGCCCTACTGGATCATGGCGTCCCTGTTCATCGTCGCCACGTTCATCGACTTCGAGCACTTCATCATCCCGGATGAAATCACCCTGGGCGGCGCCGCCGCGGGGATCCTGCTCAGCTTCGCCATCCCCACGCTGCACGACCAGGAGTCCCGCCTTTTTGGCGGTCTCTGGTCACTCTTCGGCGCCGCCGCGGGATACGGCGCGCTTTGGCTCGTGGTGCAGCTCGGAAAGCTCGCCTTCGGAAAAAAGCGGCGCGTTTTTCAAAAGGCCGCCTCCTTCACCTGGATCCGCCACGGCGAGGAGGCGGACTTCACCGTCGGCGAGGAAAAGATGCTCTGGAGCGAGTTCTTCTACCGTGGCTCCGAACAGGTGCTCATAAAATGCGCATGGTTGGAAATCGACGGCGAGCGCTTCGAAAACGCGGCAATCCGGCTCGAGTGCGATTGGTTGCATCTGGAGAAACGGAGATGGGAGCTATTGAAAGTGGACGAAATCCGGGGCGAGGCGAGTGACATCACCCTGCCGCGCGAGGCCATGGGGCTGGGCGATGTGAAGTTCATCGCCTGCATCGGCGCGTTTCTCGGATGGAAGGGCGTCGCATTCACCATCATGGGCGCTTCCACGGTCGGCGCGCTGGTCGGGCTCGTGACCATCGCAGTCGGACGCAGGGAATGGTCCACAAAGATCCCCTTCGGTCCTTACCTTGCGCTCGCCGCTCTGGTGTGGTTCTTCCAAGGCCCCGAATTCGCGCAGTGGTACTGGAGCGTCATGCTGCCTCCTTTGCGCTAAATCAGAATGCCGCGCGTTCCAATGGAATCCGTTTGCGAGGCCGCCGATTATGTGAATCGCATTCGAAACGAAGATGCGCTCCTCGGGCTCGCGAGAATGCCGAAGTCGTGCGCCGATCTCATCGTGGCCGATCCGCCTTACGGTCTCGGCAAGGATTACGGCAATGATTCCGACAAGCTGGACGCGGAGGATTACCTGGCCTGGACCACGCAATGGGTCGATCTCGCCCTTCCAAGGCTCAAGCCCGCCGGAAGCCTCTATATTTTCCTGACGTGGCGCAATTCGCCGGAAATCTTCTGCATGCTCAAAAAGCGGATGCTCATGCTCAACGAGATCGTCTGGGATCGCAGGGTCCCGAGCATGGGCGGCGGCACCCGCCGGTTCTCGTCGGTCCACGATACCATCGGGTTTTTCGCCCTCGGGAAGGACCACTATTTCAACATCGACGCCGTGCGGGTGCCCTACGACGCGGAGACCAAGAAAGCCCGCTCCCGGTCGATTTTCGAAGGCAGCAAGTGGCTGGAGAACGGCTACAATCCCAAGGATGTTTGGAGCGTTTCCCGGCTTCATCGGGTGCATCGAGAGCGCGTGGATCATCCGACCCAGAAACCGCTCGAGATCGTCGAACGCATGATCAAGGCGAGCTGCCCTCCCGGAGGGCTGGTGCTCGATCCGTTCATGGGCAGCGGCACCACGGCGCTGGCTGCTCTCAAGTGCGGGGCGCAATTCGCCGGCTTCGAATTGAATCCCGATTACTGCCGCATCGCGGAGCAGCGTCTCGAAACCTGGCAACGCGAAACGGCGTCTCGATAACTACGAGCGCTCCGTTCCCCTCGCCGACACTCCAACCGTATCGAAAAAGGAACGCGCGATGACCATGGAGGCGAAAACAGTCATCGCCGTCAGGGCAAAAAACAGGGGTCCTCCGTAGGTTCGGCGGTAGCGGTCAATATCGAGCGCATGCAAAACGCACACCGTCACTGCGTTTCCCAAGGGCGCGGAAAAGAGCGAAAAGGCTGCCCATCCGCCCGCACGCAAATCGCGCAAGCGCGGCCAAACCAGGCTGCCGACGAAGGTTAGCAGAAATACAATTTCCAAAGGCAGCGCCAGCCACGTGAAAGTTTGGCAGAACTTTTGAGCCATCGACTTCCCATTCAACCGCAGACCAGATCCGGCCTGCACGGCGATGTCCGCCCTGTATTGATGGAACATCTCCCTGACGTTCGCGGAGAATCCATCCCCGGCACTCGGACCCCAAAGTCCCGCTGAGTCCCGGTAGCATTTTGAAAAATCGCGAAAATTCTTATAAAAGGTATCGTATCCCGGAAACAGAAATTGGTTGAATTGCGTCAGGATCTTCCGCGCAAAATCCAAAGGCTCATGGAGGGCGGCATCCCTATAGCAAGAAATGCAAAAGGCTCTGAACTTCTTGTCATCATTGCCGGTATAGCGATAAATAGCCGCCGTAAGAGTCTCCGAATGCATAAGGTGGTCGGGATTGAAACCCAGCTTCGCGTAGGGCATACCCATACCAAATTTCTCATCGGGTCTGGTAGTTTCGGCGATCTGGAGCTCACTTTTGAGCACGGTAACCAGAGCCTGTAGTTTCGCTTTCTCAGGATCGGAGTCGGAGAGCGCCGCAAGTCTCGCATCCAGCATCTTGTCGATCAATCTGGCGTGGACGGCAAAAAGCGCATCTGGCAGCATCGTGACCGATGCGCGATCCTTAATAAGAAAAGCCGCCGAGGGAAACCAGAGAATGAGAAGGGAAAGAACAATTCCCAGGGCGGGAGTGAGGAGTCTTGTCTTAAGGGATGGAACGGAGCCAAAGGCGCCCACGAACACGGGAACCGCTGTAATAACGAAGGCCAAAAGCCAGCTCGGCTTTAGCAAAAAACAGGCATAAGAGAGGAGAATCGCCGCCGCGCCGAGAACGATGGATCGAAGCGCATTCGGCGCCTGCCATCGGTATTTGTAATAGCCCATGAGACAGGCAAGCTGGGCATAAACAAAGAAGGACAGCACCGCTTCGGGACGGGTTGACATCTCGAAGAAAATGCCATGAGGATTCAATAATTGAACGAGTATCGGCAGGGCGCCGACGAGCGATACTGGAAAGCGAGCCCACCGCTGGAAAGGCAGGGTCGAAATCCAGCAACGCCAGGTGACAGCCATAAGGACTCCGGAACTGATCCCAAGGAATCTTTGCCAGAGGACGATGCCGGCAAAAGAGCCCGTGGTTTTCAGAAAGAGCGCCAGGAGCGCCGGGTAGAGCCAATCGCGCCCGTCGGTCTGCTGGAGGCCAAGACCGCTGAGCCAGGACAAGGCGGGATTCAGATAGCTCCACGTGTCAGGATCGGCAATCGGAACGAGCGGCATCGCCCTTCGCTCCAACCATGCTGCGAACAACACGGCCAACAAGACCAGCAACTCGATCACCAGAAAAACGACGTTGGGGACTCGGGCGAAACCCCGCCCCCATGCGGACACCTTCTCTTTTTGGCTCATCGAAAACCCCTAAACGCCGTGAAAAAGACATTCGATTCCGGGCGTGGCGGGTCTGCGAATGGAATGGTGGAAGGCATGAAATGGGGCGCTCGTATAGCCTTGGATAGTTCAGGGCTCATGGCGCAACGATCGAGCAATGACAAGAGAGGAAAAAACAGTCATCGCTAACAGGGCGAAGAGCAGGAAGCCCCCGAAGGTGTGGCGGTAACGCGCGTTATCCAGAGCATGCACCATGCTTACCAGCACCGCGTTTGCCAGGGGCGCGGAAAACAGCGAAACGGCTGCCCATCCGCTCAAACGCAAATCGCGCAGGGGCGCCCAAATAAGGCTGGCGGCAAAGGTTAGCAAATAGAGAAATTCCAAATATGGAGCAAGCCGGGAGACGTTTTTCAAGATTCCGGATTTCGATTTTACCATGCCCGGAAAATCGCGGCCTGCCTGCCCGGCGAGATCCGACTGGTAACGACGATACATCTCGCGCACGTCTTCCCGATGGAGTTCCGGCCGGCGGCGGCTCAAAGCCTCGGCGGAGGTCACATAGGACCGCGCAAAATTGACGCGCTCGTTATAAAAATTTTGCGAGTTCGGGAAGAGGAAATAGGTGAATTGAGCCGCCCCCTTCGCTCCAATACCAAGGGGATCGTGAAATGCGGCATCTCTATAGCAGGAAATACAAAAGGCTCTGAACTTCTCGTCGTCATCGCCGGTGTAGCGGTAAATGGCGGGAATAAGCGACGAACGATAAAAGAGATAATCGGGATCGAAACCGAGCTTCGTAAAGGCACTGGGCAGTTTTTCCGCGATGGGGATCTCGTTTTCGAGAACAGTCACCAACGCCCGCAGTTTTGCCTTCTCGGGGTCGGACTCCGACATCCCAGCCAGCTTCGCCTCAAGAGAATTGTCAATCAATCGCGCGTGGATAGTGAACAGCGTGGAAGGAAGGACGGTGCGAGAGCCGCGATCGGGAATAAGAAAGGCCGCGCCGGGAAGCCAGAGGACGAGAAAGGAGAAAACAATTCCCAGGGCGGGAGCAAGGAGTCTCGTGCCAAGGGATGGAGCGCGGCCAAAGACACCCATGAATACGGGCGCCGATGTAATGACACAGGCAAAAAGCCAGCTCGGTTTTAGTTGGAGGCAGGCGTAAGAGAGGAAGATCGCCGCCGCGCCGAGAATCATGGAAGGAAGCGCCTTCGGGGTCTGCCATCGGTATTTGTAATAGCCCATGAGACAGGCGAACTGGCCATAGACAAAAAAGGAGAGCACCGCTTCGGGACGGATTGACATCTCGAAGAAAACGCTCTGCGGATTCATCAATTGGACGAAGAGCGGCAGGGCGCCGATGAGCGATATTGAAAAGTGAGCCCACCGATGGAGAGGCAGCGTCGAAACCCAGCACCGCCAGGTGAGAGCCATGAGAACTCCGGAGCTGATTCCAAGGAATTTCTGCCAGAGAGCGATTCCAACGAAGGAACCCGTGGTTTTGAGAAAGAGCGCCAGAAGCGCCGGGTAGAGCCATTCACGTCCATCGGTCTGTTGGAGGCCAAGACCGCTGAGCCAGGACAAGGCGGGATTCAGGTAGCCCCATGTATCATCATCGGCAATCGGAACGAGCGGCATGGGGCTCCGCTCTCTCCATGCCGCGGCCAGCACGGCCAACAAGACCAGCAACTCTATCGCCAGAAGAACGACGTTCGGGACTCGAGAAAAACCGCGACTCAACTCTGCTGACAACTTCTCCCTTTGGTTCATTGAAACTCCTTAATCGGCGAACTTCACCGAAGTGAGTTCCGCCCACACACTGCCGATAAAAATTTCCGCTTTGATCTTCAAAAGCAACCGGTCGCGATCGTCCGACATCCACGCGAACGCCTCCTTGAATTTTTTGTGCGGCTCCAGGGTCAACTCCTTCGTGATCCCCTGCAATTTGATCTGGCACTTGATCGCCGGATACGTCGAGCCCGCCACTTTCACCGTGTCTTTTCCGATCACGTCGATCTCCGCGAGGTAAGGGGCCTTGGCCGGAAACACGATGATACGATACACGTCTCCCGGCAAGAGCCGCTGGCTGCGAATCATGAGTAGCGCGGTTTGCAGATCGTACGCTCCCGCCAAATTGACCCGCCGCTTTTTGGGAGGATCTCCCGCCGGCTTTGTCTCCCGCCAGCGCTCCACCCAATCCGGCGAGAAAGACGCATTCGCGATCTCGGTCTTCGCTTTATAGACCTCCGTCTGCTCGAGGCGAATGGGCCGCAGAGTCGTCGCATCGCAAAACGCCACATGCTCCGCATCCATGCGCCAAAGCGCCCGAACGGCGCCGGTGGTCCGCGCATGAACCACCAGCCGCATTTGGCCGCCTTTCACGCGGGCAAAGTCGAAATCCGCCGAAGCCGCCGTCAGAGCGGTCCATCCAAATTTATAAGTCGCATTCAAAGGCCGGATTGGCGCCGCGTTTCCCGGCTTAAGCGGGGTCAATGAATCGCGCCAATCGGCCGCCACGGCAGTAGCCGCTATCGCGATCCAGAAAGGGAGGAGCCATCGATTCACGATTTTCCCATTCGCACTTTTTCGATCGCGTTTTGAGGAATCCAGCCCCGCGATTCTCCGGGCAATTCGCAGTAGATCCAATCGCCGCGCTCGCTCAACACCCGGACCCGGCTGCCCGCCGGCAGCGAGTCGGCCAGACCCGCGCTATCCGCGGGCGCCAGCCGCGCTTCGACGTTCTTGACGACGACAATGGCAATCCCCCGCTCCTGCGCGCTGAGCCAAAGCACACCGCCGCCATAGGCAGCCACAGCCACCGCCGCGATGCTCGCCAGCCAGAGCCCGGCGTTCCCATGCCTCCTGCTCGTGGCCGCGGCCACCAGTCCGAACACGGCGATCCAGCCCGCGACCGCCACGGCAATCGCCCATGTATCCTGGGATAGCCCGGCAAAAGCGTACTGCTCCCAGGAAGGCTCAGGCGTTTTCGCCCCCGTCTGATTTCGCAGCAGCGTGAGATTTGCCTTCGCCTCCGGATGCCCGGGATCGAGCGCCAGCGTCCGCTCGTAGTCGAGCATCGCGCGGCCCGGTTCGCCGAGCCGGTATTCGCAATTCCCCAAGTTATAGAAAAGGTTCGGAGTCCATTCGCCCGAGAGCGCGACATTCACATAGCGTGTCTTCGCCTCGGAAAACTTTCCCTGGTCGTAAAGCTGATTGCCGGCCTCGAAATCGCCCGCCGCCGCCAAAGCGACGCATGCGCTCACGAGAAACAGGAGAACGCACAGAGGGGAGAACCATCTCCCAAATGGCCGCCTCCACATTTGCCGGCGTTTAGCGCTTTCCATGGCTCCTCCCAAAATCGGTGAGCGCCCCGAGCACGCGATCACGCTCCGCGCCCGAGACGCGTTCTCCCCCACCGCCTCCGCCTGCGTAGAGCGCCTCCGCCCGCGTCTTGAAAATCTCGTCAATCACCTCCGCCGTGTTCTCATCGAGACGCGCGGAAGATCGCGCCGTGGGCGCATCCACGACGGCGCTGTCTCCGCCCGTGGCGAGCGCGGTGTCGATCTGCACCACTCGCGCCGCGCCATCGAAAAAGTCCGCGTGGGCGATCTCCTTGTCGCTCAATTTCTCCAAAAGCGCCGATCGCTCCCGGCGCAGAGCCGCCAGGCGTTGAACGGATCCGTCCGCGCGCGGCCACAGTCGCCACGCCAAAAACCCGAGCAGCGCGATCAGCGGGGCGCCTTGCGCAAGGATGAACTGCCTTCGCAGATAGATCGGCTCGAACGAACGCCGCGCCTCGCCCGCTTCGTAGCGCAAACCCAGAATATCCGTAGGCAGGGCGGCTTTCTTCTCCGGCGCGGGCGTGGTCGATGGCGCCGAAGACGGCGCTGTGGCAATGGGAGCCGGCGTGGCGATCGCCCCTTCCACCAATAGCGCCTCGGGCTGGCTGATCCGGGTCACGTATTTCGCCGCGATGGGATCGAAATAGGAAAACTCAAAGACCGGCATTTCGGTCTTTTTGACCTCCGGAATCACCGCCATCTCAAAAGTCTTCGTGCCCCGCGTCGCGATTGCGTCGTCCGCCTGAAAGGTGTTGGACGCAGGATAAGGACGCCAGCCGGCCGAGTCTTTCAGCACGGGCGCCGTTACGCGATCGAAGTTCCCCTGTCCGCTCACCTTGATCTTCATCGTCACTGGATCGCCCATCTTCACCCGCGCGGGACTGCCTTCGACCGAGATGTCGAAATTCCCGACCGCGCCCGCGAAATCCACGGGCCTTCCGGGAACCGGCAGCGGTTTGACCGTCAAATCCATGGGCTTCGCCGTCGCCTTCAATTTCTGGGTTTGGGAGAAGAAGGGATCGCCCATCATTCCCTGGTCGAACATGTCGAAAAACGAGGAACCTCCGCGGCGCGCCCGGGGGATCTGCGCGAGATAGACGAGTTCCGCGGGACCCAGGGGGATCTTGCCGGCCTTGGTGGGCGTGATGGCGGTGTGGAATGTCACCACGTCGTATTCCCGTCCATCGCTGCGCTTCACGGGCTGCTCCACCTTGTGCGGCTCTGGCATCTTCTGCTGGGAAAGGCCTTCCGCGGTGATCGTGGGCATCTCGGCCAACTGCCAATGCACGCGCGAATCCACGTAAAGCTTCAATTCGACCGGCAGGGTTTCTCCCACAAACAGCGTGGTCTTCGGCACGGTGAATTCCGCGATCCCCTGCGCCCGCGGCGGCGCATCGCCTTCGGCCGGAACGGCGCCCTGCTGGATCGTCAGGGCAATGGGCTGCGTTTTGTATTTGTGGCCATTCACTTCCACCTCCACGGCGGGGATCGTAAATCGCCCATGCTGGTCCCCGGTGACTTGATAAAGGAGAGAAACCGTTAATTCGGGAGGTCCTCCGAGGCTCATCGAGAAACTTCGATTGCTGCCAACAAAACGAATCTCCATGCCTTCCGCGGAAATCGCCGGAGGAGAGCCAATTTGCTGCGCCCCCTTGACCTTAATCTCGTACTGGACCGGTTCGGACAAAGTCGTGACGTCGCGCGAAAGGCGGGCTTCCACCGAGACATCGGCGCCGCGCGCCGTCAGGCAGAACGCCATGAGCAGCGCCACGACCCCAGGCAGGATTCGAGGACAATGAAAGTGATCAGCCAAACGGGGCATATCTAAATCTACCAATCTTTGAACGAACGCGCATTGTTCTTTCGCTGGTCAGGCTTCAGCAATTGCACGCGCTCATCCTCTCCCTTCAGGGAGTCCAGAAGCTCCCTTGCCTGCGTTGGGGTCATCTTTGCTTCCCTGGCCGCCTGCGCCTCCTCCGCTTCCTTCTGTTGAGCGTCCTGCTGGGACTGCGATCCTTGCGCTTTAGCTTCCTCGGAGGGTTTTTTCTCCCCGTCCTTGCCCTGCTGCGGCTCGTTTTTCGCCTGCTCGTCCTCTTTTCCCTGCTTCGGTTGATTCTGCGCGTTCTTTTGATCGCCTTTCTGGCCTTCGTTCTGCGGCGGCTGGGAATCGCCTTGATCCTTTTTGTCCTGCTGCTGCCCCTGGCCTCCCTTGTCGGGCTTTGAATTTCCAGCCTGTTGCTGCTGCTGTGGATCCTGATCCTGGCCGCCCTTTTGACTTTGCGACTGGTTCTGTTGCTGATCCTGCTGGCCCTTTCCCTCCTGTTGCTGATCCTGTTTTTGGTTTTTGTCGTCCTTCTTGTCCTTGTCCTTCTTCTGCTGTTGTTGTTGCTGCTGCTTCTCCTCCTTCTCCTGTTCGTCGATCAGGCGCTGCACGAGATCCCGATTGTATCTGGCGTCCTTGTTTTGGGGATCGATCTTCAACGCCTGGTCGTAGTGCTGGAGCGCATTCTTCCATTCCTTGATCTTGGGCTCCTTCTCCTTCCGCGCGGCGCCGCGCTGGTAAAGGGTGTTCCCGAGATTGTACTCGGCCGCCTCGCGCAGAGGTTGATCCGTCGAAGTAACCGCGTTCGCAAATGCATCGAGCGCCTTTCCGTAGTCGCCCGATTTATAAGCCGCTGCGCCGAGATCGAACTGCAATGCTTTCGAATCCGGCAAGCGCTTGAGCTGATCGGAAAACTGCTCCTCCGCGGCGCCATAATCCTCCCGATCGTAGGCTTCGATCCCCCCATTTTTGGCCCACGCTGCATGAGGCAGGCACATCGCCAGCGCCAGCACGGCCAGGGCCGCCGCGGAACCCGTCGAACGGCCCGCGGCGCGCTTCCGCTCTCCGATCAGCATGGACCCCGCGAGCAGCGCGATCCCCGCGGCCAGCGGCCACTGGTAACGCTCGATCGGGCGGCGCGACATTTTCACGTCGATGTCTTTTTCTTTCATTTTTCCGAGGCCCTCGGTCGCGATTTGTTTCATCTCCGCAGGGCCGCTCAGGAGATGAACGTAGAAGCCTCCGGTCGTTTCCGCAATTTTCCTCAAGCGTTCTTCATCCAGGCGCGATTTGACGATTTGCCCATTTTCGTCCTTCACGAATTCCGCGTCGCCATGGGAGCCGGGCAGAGGAATCAGCGATCCGTCCGTCGAGCCGAGACCAACCGTGAAAATGCGGATCGTCCCCTTCTGATCCTCGGCAGCCTTGATGGAATCCTCTTCCAGATCTTCTCCGTCCGTCATCAGAATCAGGCAGCGGTTGTCGCTCTCGCCTTTTCCAAAAGCGTCCTTCGCCTCCTTGATGGCCGCCGTGATATCCGTGCCGCCGCGGGGAATGATGTCGGTGTCAAGTTCCGCCAGCGAGTTCAGAACGGCGCCGTAATCGGCGGTGAGCGGCGCCTGGAGAAAGGCCGTCCCCGCAAACGCGATGAGCCCCACGCGGTCGCCCCCGAGCATGCCGATCAGATCCTGCGCCGCGAGCTTGGCGCGCGAGAGCCGGTTCGGGCTGACGTCCGTGGAGAGCATGCTGCGGGAACAATCGATCGCGATCAGCACGTCACGTCCCTTGCGCTGGCTCTCCTCCCAATTGTAGCCGAGCCGCGGCTGGGCGAGGCCGGTGATCACGCACGCGACGCCCAGCAAGAAGAGGCCAAACCGCCACCGGCGTTTGCCCGCGCTCGCGCTGCCCGCGAGGCGATCGCGCAAACGCGCCGCCACCAATTTCCGGAGGAGTTCGCCGCGGCGGCCCTCATTGCGCACGAAGAGCGCCGCCAGCGCCGGAAGCAGGGCGAAGGCGAAGAACCAAAGCGGCTGACCGAAGCTCATGGCAGCCTCCTTCCCTTCGTTTGCGCCAGGACGCTCTGCAACGCCAAAACCGCGAATCCCGCGCCGATAAACCACGGAAACAGGTCGCGATACTGTTTATACTGGGTCAGCTCCACTTTGGATTTTTCCAAGGTGTCGATCTGCTCGAAAATCTGGTTCAAAATCTTCGTGTCCGTGGCCCGATAAAACTTCGCGCCCGTGATGTCGGCGATTTTCTTGAGCGTGTCCTCGTCCACATCGCACTTCACGTTTTGGTAGATCTTCCTTCCAAACACGTCCCTCATCGGCATCGGCGCGTAGCCGTTGGTTCCCGCGCCGATCGTATAAACCTTGATTCCAAGCGCCTTCGCCGCCTCCGCCGCGGTCAGGGGCGAGACTTTGCCCGCGTTATTCTCGCCGTCCGTCAAGAGCACCACGATGCGGCTCTTTGCGTCTTTCTTGTCTTTCAACCGATTGGCGCACGAGGCGATAGCGGAGCCAATGGCCGTGCCATCCTCCACCAGGCCCAGCCGAACGCGCTCCATGTTCCGAAACAGCCAGTCATGATCAAGCGTCAACGGGCTGACGAGGTACGGGCGGGAAGCAAAACAAAGCATCCCGATCCGATCGTTTGGACGGCCTTCGATGAATTTCTGGGCGGAATGCCTCACCACATCGATCCGGCTCGCGGGTTGGCCGTCGAGGGTTAGATCCTCCGCGATCATCGAGCCCGAGACATCGAGCGCGAGCATGATATCGATGCCACTCGCCTCCACGTGGGTTACCGTGCGGCCCGATTGCGGGCGCGCCATGGCTACGATCAGAAGCGCCAGGGCCAGCAGCAGCAGGCTTGTCAGCCACGCGCCCATGCGCGAACGCCGCGCTTTGCCCAGCGGCTTGATCGCTTCCAGGGACGAAAATACCACGGCGGGCGCCGCTCCGCGGGCGCCGTGAAGCATGGCGAGCGCCGGCAAAAGCAGCAGAAGCAGCAGCCACCAAGGATGCGCAAATGTCAGCGCGTTTTCCCCGAAAAGGCTCACGGCAGACCTCCCTGCGCAAAGGCCACCGCGCTTTCCAGCAGCTTTTCGCTGTCCGTCGCATCCGCATCGACGCGCGCAAACTTGATCAGATCGCACCGTTCCAGAAAACCCGCCAGCAGACTGCGGTCGGCATCCGAGAATTTTTCGTATCCGGAGATCGCCGCCAGGAATTCGGGGGACGTCTGCCGCGGAGCATGGAGGCCGTAAGCCGCGCCCACATAGGTTCGCAGCACATCGGAAACTGCGATGCTAAAGGCGTATGGCTCCATCACGCGCACCTGGCTTCTGAGTTGCTCGAGGGCGCTTAGCGCCACCTCGCGCGGAAGCGGCGGCGGGAGCACCGGAGGCTTCCTGATCCACCGCACGAAGAGCCAGACGATGACTCCGAGCACGGCGACGGCGACGCTGGCCGCCACGATGACCATCCAAAGCGGATACGGGAAAAACTCCACCGGCGGAGCGATGTCCCGGATCTGCACGGGCGGAGTGGACGGCGGACCGCCTCTCGAAAGAGGCGCCAGAGGGTCGGGAGTGTTCGCAGGAGCAACGCCAATCGCCGCCAGGAGATGGAATGCGAGCACGGCGGACATCATCGGATTTGCAAACGCCGCTCGCGCGTGCGGAAGAATGCCCTGAGCGCGGGAAGATAATCCTGATCGGTCTTCAGCGAGATCGTATCCACGCGTTTCCTCCGGAAATCCCGGAGCCGCTCCGAGGCTTGCGCGTCCGCCGCTTTCAGAAAACCCAGCCGCGTCGCGCGATTGGACGTATCGATCTCGATCTGCTCGCCCGTCTCCGCGTCCTCCAGCGTAAGCAGCCCGACGTCCGGCAATTCCTCCTCGCGCGGATCGATAATCGGGATGGCGATCAAATCATGGCGCCGGCTGGACACGGCCAGTTCGCGCGAAAAATCGGGAGCTTGAAAATCGGAGATCAAAAACACAACGGACCTCCGATGCAGCACCTGATTCATGTACTGGAGGGCCACCGCGGGCTGCGTGCCCCTGCCCTTCGGCTCGAAGTAGAGAATCTCGCGAATCAGGCGCAGCGTGTGCAGCCTTCCCTTTTTCGGGGGAATGAAAAGCTCGACGTGATCGGAAAACAGGATGAGCCCCACCTTGTCGTTGTTGCGAATGGCGCTGAACGCGAAGAGGCAGGCCACTTCGGCGGCCAGCTCGCGCTTGCTCAAAAACACGCTGCCGAAATCTCCCGATGCGCTTACATCCACCACCAGCATGACCGTCAGTTCCCGTTCCTCGGTGAATTTCTTCACGTAGGCGTCTCCGTGGATTTCGCTGAACTTCGCCGTCACATTCCAATCGATCGATCGCACCTCGTCTCCCGGCTGATATTGCCGCACTTCCTCGAAATTCATGCCGCGCCCTTTGAATACGCTGCGGTACTGCCCGGAAAAGGTTTCCGCGACCATGCCGCGCGTCTTCAATTCGAGACGGCGGATTTTCTTGAGAATGGCTCTGGCGTTTTCCAAGGGAGGATAGGACTGATGGGGCTAATAGGACGAATTTCAGACGCACTTGCGACATCGCATCGTCATTCAACATTCTGGCCCGAAGACTCGAGCCGCCTCTCATTGAGGGAGAAAGGTATTTGGCCGCAAAAAGGCGCAAAAGGCTCAAAAATGGACAAATACGAACTCTCCTTTTTTGCGCCTTTTGCACCTTTTTGCGGCCATTCCTCATTCAGAGTTTTCATCCTGCGCGGCGATCGGAGGGCATGAGAATCTGGTTTCGTCATTTTCCTCACGGGACGGCGAGGCCCGCGAAAATCTTCTCGATGATCAGTTCGCTCGTCACTTCCTCCGCCTCGGCCTCGTAGCTGATGATGATGCGGTGGCGCAGCACGTCGGGGCCCACGCTCTTCACGTCTTGCGGAGTAACGTAACCGCGCCCGCTCATGAACGCCCGGGCCCGCGCCGCGAGCGTAAGAGCGATGGTCGCGCGGGGCGAGGCGCCGTATCGGATCATGCCATCGAGCTTCAGCTTGTAGGCCGCGGGATCGCGCGTCGCGAACACGACGTCCACGATGTAATCCTTCACCCGGTCATCGATGTAGATCGAATTCACCACGTTGCGCGCGTTGAGAATGTCCGCGGGTTCCAGGACGGGGCTCACCCTCAAGTCGGGGGAACTCGTCGCCATCAGATCGAGGATCTTGCGCTCCTCCTGCTTGCTCGGGTATCCGACGCGCAATTTCAGCATGAAACGGTCGAGCTGCGCCTCGGGCAACTGGTAAGTGCCCTCCTGTTCGAGCGGGTTCTGCGTGGCGAGGACCAGAAATGGATCCGCAAGCGGATAGGTGGTGTCGCCGATGGTCACCTGCCGCTCCTGCATGGCTTCCAGCAGCGCGCTCTGCACCTTGGCGGGCGCGCGGTTGATTTCGTCGGCCAGGATGAGATTCGAGAAAAGCGGGCCGCGTTTGGTGGTGAATTCACCCGTGCGCGGATTGTAAATCAGCGTGCCGATGAGATCCGCGGGCAGTAGATCCGGCGTGAACTGAATGCGCTGGAATCCCGTGTGAATGCAGGATGCGAGGATCTTTACCGTAAGGGTCTTCGCGAGGCCGGGGACGCCTTCGAGAAGAATGTGGCCGTTCGTCAGCAGCCCCATGAGCAGTCCATCGACGAGATATCGCTGGCCCACGACCACGCGCGCGATTTCCTCCTGGAGCGGCTTGATCCATTGGCTGGCTTGCTTGGCTTGTTCGGTGATTTCCTGGGTGGTACTCATTTGAAAGTGCGGATGGGCTATGACAGTTCAGATATCGATTCCGTTCGATCCGGCAGCGCGGCGATCACGGCGTTCACCACCTCGCCCACCTGGACCGCCTTCATGCAGCGGAAATCGATGGGGCATTCGCGCAGGAAGCACGGGCTGCACTCCACGTGATGGCGCAGGATGATGTGGCCCTCACCGAGCGGACCGGTCAGCGTGGGCTCGGTCGAGCCGAAGATGGAAATCGTGCGCACTCCCAGGAACGCGGCGAGATGCATGGCGCCGGTGTCGTTCGTGAGCAGCAGATCGCACGCGCGCAGTTCCAGCATCAATTGCTCCAGCGTGGTCTTCCCCACGCGATCCGCGCAGGGCGTCCCGGCGGCCTGGAGAACCGCCTCGGCGACCGGGCGATCTTTTTCGACCCCAAACATCTGCCATACACAGCCGGTGCGCTCGTGGACGATGCGCATCGTTTCGGCAAAGCGTTCGGGAAGCCAGCGCTTCGCGGGTCCGTATTCGGCCCCCGTGCAAATGCCGATGACGGGTTTGCGGATGGAAGATTGCGGCAGCGGCATTATTTCCGACAGCCGGGCGTCTTCCGGCCCGATTTCGGCTCCGACGAATTGCGCCAGGTCGAGGTAATGATGCACCTGGTGGCGGGGAGGCGGCGCGAGCTCGGGCTTCTTCTTTTTTTTCTTTTTCCTTTGCTCGAAGATTTGATCCAGCAGCCAGCGCCTGTGGTGGCCGGGATATCCCACACGCCGCGGAATCCCGGCAAGCCACGCCTCCAGGGCCACCCGGAGCGAGTTTGGGAAAAGGATCGCCGCGTCGAAATCGCGCCGGATCTTTTTTGCCACGGCGAAAACGCCCTCTCCGGGCTCGATCTCGATGACCTCATCGACTTCCGCCACGCTCCTCCATACAGCGGCGAGCTTGGCGGGCGTGAGGATGGTCACGTGCGCATCCTGGCGCCCCCGCTTGATCGCGCGCACCGCAGGCACGCTCATGATCGCGTCGCCCAGCCAGTTGCTCGCCCGGATCAGGATGCGGAATGACTGCATCGTGCGGCCCGGCCCGAATCCGTGCGGCACCAGCACGCCGCGCTTGTAGGTTTCCAGAAGGAACTTCGGCTTGGGGGTCTTCCATCGATTATGCACCCAGAACCAATCCTCCGGCGCGTGGCGGATCTGGTCTTCGAGCATTTCATTGATCCGCAGGGTGATGGTGCTCGCGTCCTGGCCATGCGGCTTCATTTGACCGAGAATCACGCAGCGCCACCGCGCCACGCCGTCCGTATAAATCGCGGCCGGCACCAGCCACGCGTCCGTCCGCAAAGCGAGCGTGGCCGCGAGCGTGGAGGTGGAGGCCAGGCGGCTGAAAAAAGGGCACCATAGCCCAGCGTCACCGGCATGCTGATCCACGAGGACCCCCACCGCGCCGCCTTCCCGCATGAACTGGCAGGCCTTCACAAAACCCTCTTTGCGTTCGAACAATTCAAGGCCGAGGCGCGCGCGATCGCGGCGAACCTCGGCGTCGATATAGCGATTTCCGAGCGCCTGAAAAATCGTGCCCACCTTGCAGCCAAAGATGATCGGCGTGAGCTGCCCAAGCATCTCCCAACTGCCGATGTGGCTGATGACCATCACGAATCCACCGTTGTTGATCGTTCCCGCCCGCATCGTCTCGATGCCTTCGACGGCCACAATTCTCTCGAGTTCCTCGCGCGAAAGTTTCGGCAGCTTGATATTGGAGAAAAGGTTCGCGCCGAGCATGGCGAAATGCCGGCGCGCGATCCCGCGCAGTTCCCCGGGCGTCTTCTCCCGGCCAAAGGCGATCTTGAGATTGTGAAGGACGAGCCGCCGATACTTGGGAGCGACCCAATACCCGAGCGATCCCAGCGCCCAGCCCATGCGAAAAACCACGCGAATGGGCAATGCGCAAAGAATGGCGGACACCGCCCGGTAGATGGCAAATACTACCCGATCCATCAGCGCTTTTTCCAATACATCGCCTTCAGCGGATGTTCATCCAGCAGGTTGGTCTCCACGCCGCCGAGCCGGTCGGGATCGTAGAACTGGATGCCGACATAATAATAGAGCGGGCAAATCGGCATCTCCCCGCTCACCAGCAGCGTCTCCGCTTCCCGGAAAATCGCAAAGCGCTTCTCTTTATCCACCTCACGAGCGGCGGCGGCGATCAGCGCGTCATAGCGCGGGCTGCTCCATCCCGTGTGATTATTCCCGCCATCGGTGACGAACATATCCAGAAACGTATTCGGATCGTTGTAGTCCCCCACCCACGAGGAACGGGAGAAATCATAGTCGAGCACCGTCTGCGAATTCAGATAAACCGTCCACTCCTGCTTCGCGAGCTGGACCGTGACACCGAGCTCTTTCCGAAACATGTTTTGCAACTCGACCGCGATATCCTCATCGATGCCGGAATCCGCGCGGTAAAGATAGTACACCACGGGAAAACCGCTGCCTCCCGGGTAGCCCGCCTCGGCCATTAGCTTCCGCGCCTCATCGGGATCGAGCTTCAGGCCTGGCGGCGGCTGGTATCCGCCCCCGGCGCCGGGCGGGACAAAGCTGGTCGCCGGCAATTCTCCGGCGCGGGTGATGCGCTCGACCAAATACTGCTTGTCCACGGTCAGGCAGAACGCGCGCCGCACGCGCTGATCATTGAAGGGCTTCCGTTTGGTATTGAAGCGGAAGAAGTAGTTCCCAAGGAACGCCGCGGCGTGGAAATCCTTGCGCTTCTTGAGTTCCCCCAGCAGCGGAGTGGGCGCCAGCCCCTTGTCCATCATCAGGTCCGCCAAACCGGTGGCGTAAAAGTTGAAGGCCGTCGCGGGACGCGGCGACGGGAGAACGTCCACACTGTTCATGCCCACGTGGGTGGCGTCCCAATAATAGCGGTTTTTCAGCAGCCGCACTCTGTCGAATGGCCGCCACTCCTGGAGCTTGAACGGTCCGTTTCCCACGAAATGCTCGGGCTTGCTCGACCAATCCGGATACTTCTCCACGGTAGCGCGATGGACGGGCAGCAAGGCGGTGAAGGCGCAGAGATCGAGAAAGAAAGGCGTCGGATTTGCCAGCGTGATTTCCATCGTCCACGGATCCGGGGCATGCGCCCCCACCTGCGAAAAGTCCTTCAGCCTGCCTTCATTGAAATCCCTGGCGCCGCGAATGTAATAGAGCTGATAGACATATTCCGAGGCGGTTTCGGGCAGGAGCGTGCGCTTCCAGGAATAGAGGAAATCCTCCGCCGTGACCGGATCGCCATTGCTCCATCGAGCGTCGTGACGCAGATGAAAGGTGTAGTGAAGGCCGTCCGCGGACATCTCCCACCGCTCGGCGACGCCGGGCTCCGGAAGGCCTTTCGCATTGTAAGCGGTGAGACCTTCGAAGAGCGCATAATCGACGCGGCTCGTGGCCTGCGCGGTCGCCAGCGGCGGGTCGAGCAGTTCCGGCTCCGCGCCGTTGATGAAGACCAATTCCGCGCGGTCGGGCAACCGCCCGCATCCGCAGAGAGCGGCCAGGGCGAAAATCAAAAGAGCGAGGCGGAGGGAGTGGAAAATCACGGAAAGCGGCGAGATTGCACAAAACGACCGCCACTTCCAAGGGCTTCTCACCCTCTTTGAAAGCGAAACTTCTGTCGCGGAATCAAGGCTCGCCGGGATTTCGAGGTTCCGGCTCAAGGCGATTGCCGCGGCTTAGTTCGGTTTGTCCGCCGGCTTGGCGTCCTGCGCCGGCTTTCCAGGCGCGGGAGTTTCCGATTTCGCGGGTGTCGCAGAAGCGGCGGAAGAAGCGGCCGCGGGCGCAGGCGCGGAAGGAGTTGTCGCCGACGCGGGGGCAGGTGTTGCAGCGGCAGGTGTCGCGGGCGCAGGAGTCGCCGTTGGCGCTTTGGCGTCCGGGGCCGGCGTGGCGGGAGCGGGTGTCGCCGCGGGAGCGGGAACCACACTCGGCGCCATCAGGCGCTGCTGCACATTGCTCTTATGCGAGGTTTGCTTGATGTACAACCAGGAAAGCACGATCGACAGAAAGAAAAACATGGCCCCCAGGTAGCGCGTGATCGTGGCCAGGGCGTTTGTCGTCCCAGCGCCGAAAATGTTCTCGGTCATGCCCCCACCGAACGCCGCGCCGAGGCCCTCGCTTTTCGGGCGCTGCATCAGCACGATAAAGATGATTAGCAGCGCCACGAGCACGTTGAGCGCAAGGAGTATATTGATGAGGATGGACATGATGCGGGCGCGGAATATGGAGGAAAGGAGGAGCGCTGTAAAATGGAAGTTTCTGTTTGTCAACGCTCGGCCCGCCGCGCGATTTTGACGAGTCACCACCGCGTAAACAGAATTCAGCACGAAAATGATCAAGCCCCATCAGCGAGCAGCACTCATCCCGAACGGCGCCGGCGTGAGCTGGTCCCATTTTCTCAGAGGGCGATTTGTCGGGCCACTGTCCCAGGCTGGCAGCGACGCTTCACTGGCCATCGTGGTGGAAAGCGTCGTGCAGCAGAGTCAGGAACATGCCAATCTGCGGGGTTTGGTGGAGGTTTCGTCGCGGTCGTCGCTGCCGGTGGTTTTCGCGTTCGTTGGGGTGTTGAACCCGGAAACCCGTGAAATCTCCGTGCACCAGGCTCAGCCCGACAAGATTTATAGCGGTCAGATCTCGGAGAACGGACGGGTGATGGCGCTTCGCGAGGCCGGCCACTCGAAGCCCATTCACCTGGTTCACGAAGAGACGCTGGCGCAATTGGTGTAGTCCAATTGCGGATCGCGGATTGCGAATTGCGGATTGATTGAAGCGCTCCTGCGGGAGTGAACATTGTGCGGAATTACGTTTGGTCGGCACCATTTTCGTTGAAGGAAATTAAGGTAAATTAAGCTCGCGGCTCACACGGCATCGAGTATTTCGCTCAGGTCCAAGTCGGGCTTGAATGGAGTTTGAGGGAGAACCAGAGGGATGCTCGCAGGAGTGATTGGGCCGGAAAGGATTCTCGGAATTTCGGATTGCGGATTTCGGATTGCGGATTGGCCCGTTGCGCACGCAGGCGCCGATTCGGACGCCGCTGGCGAAGTGGAGGGGTTTGCTCCATCTGGCCCCGCCTCTTTCTTCTGCGGTCGGGGGACTAAGGATCCCGAATTCGCGAAGCTGGGTGAGGCACTCCCTTCGGATGTTGGTTGCGAGGCGGAGGACGATCTCGAAAGCTCAGACTTTTGGCAGGCCGACTGCGATTGGATACGATAGATGGCAAGGACGGAGCGGCTGATGCCCTGGAGAATCCGGGCTTTCCTTGCCATTGCGGTAAATGCGGTGGCTTCGGATGCACTCTCGTCGCACGGGAGATCCCAACGCATCAAAAGCTGGCCGAAGCGGACGGTGAGGACGTTCAGGAGCCGCTCCGCCGAGAAGCCGATTTTGGCGAGGTCGCCATCGCCCTCGGCGAGGGAGCGGGCGGAGTCGAAGCATTCGCGCTCGGTGAGCCATTGGAGGTAGCCGCCCTGGCGCCAATGGGTGAGGTTGACCTCGGATATGGCGGCGCCGTTGAATTGTGCGCCCATGATGGATTGGACCGTGGGTAGGGCATTGAGCCATGCGGCGAGTTCCCGGCCTGGTTCGCCTTCGAGAAGGCGGAGATTGAGCTGTTCCCGGATGTCGTTCGGGAGATGGGCGATTTTGCCGTTGCGAGTAGCCATAGAAGTAATATATTGGTTCTCTAATTGCTTAAGTTTGCGCATTGTTTCATATACTCTCGCGTCTCCATTGTCACGCAAACACCGCAATCGACCATCGATTGTGATTTCCACAGAGGAAGTTTGCGCACCCGCTGCGCATAGGCCGTCCGACGCTTGCCGAATCGCCCTGACATCTGTTCTAGGATTTTCGAACTTCTTAAAGGCCCCGAATGGCACACTTAAGATCGTTTAAAAAGGGAAACCGCGAATAGACGCGAATGGACGCGAATTATTGAGACGGCTGGTTTGCCGGATATTCGCGTTTCTTCGTGTTTATTCGCGGTTCAGGCGTTTGGAGTCCGGGCTTGAGCGCAACGATCCCCTTAATGGTCTAGGAGTAGAGCACTTTATATTTGTCTCCTCCGGGCATCCACATGTACTGAGGCGGCACGTTCGTCTCGAAAACCTCAATGGCCAACTCGACGTCGTATTTCTTTCCTGGGACCGGGCCGCCCTCGCCCGTCTGCATATGAAGGAAGAAAGCTAATTCACTTACTCGTACATGTAACCGAGATAGAACGTGATGCGGCCATCCGGGAGGCGGCGGATGTTGGTGATGTAGATGGGCTTGCCGCCGCTGAGTTGGGAGCGGCTGGAGGGGACGGTGTAGGGCGTGAAGGCGTCGTTGGCGTCGCTGGGATACGGCACGTTGTTGAGGTAGACGAGCGGGCCGGCGGGGCCCGGGACGCCGTGCGATTCCTCGATCATCGGGTGATTGCCGATGACGTGCCAGATGAGCAGGCCTTCGCCGGGCAGGCGCTGGTCGAAGCCCTGGCGATGGCGGTCTTCAAGCAGCAGATACTCGCTGCCGTCGGCGCGCATGGGGATCTTGAAACACTGGGTGGCCGAGCCTTCGACCGGCGAGAGGATGAGCTTTTGTTTTATGGCGGGATCGACCACCGCGGGCTTGAGCCAGCCGAGGCGTTCCTTGCACCACGCGCACATGTGCTGCGGCAGGCCGCCGGCGATCTGTTGCGACATGAGCGACCAGGCGCCGACGCCTTCGGAGCCGGGATTTTCGGGGCGCGCATAGAGATCGGGCAATCCCAGGAGATGACCGAATTCATGGCAAAAAACGCTGATGTTGGCCATCCGCTTGCCGCCTTCCGGGCAGATGAGGTAGGGCCACGATTTGCCTTTGTACAATACTGAAGCGCGGTGCGGCCAGAAGACGCTGCCGCGATTGGTGGTGCGGAAGCGGTCGCCGGCATAGATGAAGATCAGGCCGTCCACACCCGCGAGGCAGTCGGCCCCTTCCCGCTCGCGCAAGCGGTCGAGCACCTCGGTGAAAAGAGCCAGTTTGGGATTGGTCGGCAGAGCCGGGTATTCCTCGCGCTTCTTGCTCACGGGGAGCCAGTCGAAGACTCGTCCCGAGACATCGAACGCGCCGGCGGACACCTCTTGGTAGTAATCGTGCAGGCTGCCGAAGACGGGTTGGCCGGTGATATTGTTCTTCTTCGTGTAGATGCCACTGCTGAAGAGCATGTCTTCCCACTCTTGCCTCGGGATGGCCTCGTTGTGTTTCACGTCGGGGAATTCGATGGGCACGACAGCGACCTTGTAGGCGCTCTTTTTCCAATAAGGCAGCGGCGTGGGCGCGTTGTTGCGCGTGTCTTCGCCGGGGCTGGCGTTTAATTTGACCTGCACCTGAGACTCGGCGCCGTCACGCCGGTAAGTGAGCGCGACGATGTCGCCGGGTTCCTTGTCGGCCAGCGCGTCGTTGATGGCCAGGGCCACGCCGAGGCTGGCGTCGTTGACTTTGACGAGGACGTCGCCGGGGCGCAACCCGGCGGCCGCGGCGGGCGAGCCTGGTTGCACGAAGCGGATAGCGATGCCGTCTTCACCCTCGGTCGGAGCCATCCCGAGGCCGAGGACGGCGCGGCGCCCGGCGAGCTTCCTGGGCCGGCTGGGGGCAGCGAGGGTGGCTTCGATTTTCAGCGGTTTGCCTTGGCGGTTGATCTCGAGCGCAACTGTTTCCTCGGGCACATGCGCAAAGATCGCCGCGCGAAATTCGTCTGCGGTGGCCACGGGCTTTTGATCAACCCCGCGAATGAAGTCGGCGCTTTTTAAGCCGGCGGTTTGGGCGGGTGAACCGGCGGCCACATCGACGATCGTGAGTTGGCCGCTGGCATTGGCCTCCACTTCCACGCCCAAATAGCCGTTCTGGCCCACGGGATTTTCGACGAGCGGTTTCAGCGTGGTCTTCTGCGCGGTTTCCACGGTCTTGAATTCCGTGAGGTCCGGCGGGGGGGCCTCGGCCGCGGCGATGCCTTGGCCGGCGCAGGCGAGGAGGACCGCGCAGCAAGGGGCCAGCAAATGATGAAGAGAGGAGCGGGGTTCGGGGGAGAAACTCTGCATGGGATTAGGAAAGATGCTTGGGGATCGTTCGTCCAGCCTGACTTGTGCGGTGTCCCATGCTGCCGGAGCGTTCCCGCCACGATGCCCGCGATTCGGTCTCATAATCAATGGTTCTCTTATATTCGATGCGTGGCTGTTCCGGCATCCACGAAAGGTCCCGTTACTGGCCCGAGTGCGTCAATGACAGGGACTGACGCC
>Ga0206813_1019_pt2 | contig 51673 bp, 44 predicted proteins | sample Alteio_BWOrgCont_92_FD_152856 | JGI IMG/M metagenome (GOLD analysis project Ga0206813, IMG submission 152856) | Enriched cells from forest soil in Barre Woods Harvard Forest LTER site, Petersham, Massachusetts, United States -... | ecosystem: Environmental > Terrestrial > Soil > Temperate forest >...
GACGCACCATCAATCCGCTGATCGTCGAAGGCCAAGTTCATGGCGCCACCGCTCACGGCATCGGCGCCGCACTTATGGAAAATTGCGTTTACGACGCCGAGGGTACGATGCTCACGAGCACGTACAGCGACTACACGCCGATTTCCGTGATGAACATGCCCGACCTGCTCTACGGCCATATCGAATCGCCCTCACCCTTCAGCTACAACGGCGCAAAAGGGATGGGAGAAGGCGGAGCGGCTCCGGTGCATACGGTAAGCGCCGCGCTGCAGGACGCGCTCGCGCACAAAGGCATCATAATTTCGGATTCGCACAACAATGCGGAAACCATTTTCCAGGCGCTTCGAGGCAATGGACCCGTCACGCCTGTAGAAGTCGAGAGCCGGGCGGCCAAAAGATGATGGCGGTTTCCCTGCCCCGGCGAATCAGTAAGCTGCTCCTGCCGCCAGTTTTTTAGCGCATGCAGTGAGTCCCGGATTAACGAATCGTGCCTCCTCGAATTGGAATCATCGGATGCGGCTCCATCGGAAGTCTCTACGCCGCGCATTTGGCGAGCGTCGCCGAGGTGCATGCGTTCGTTCGGCGGCCTGAACACGCGCGCACGCTCAACGAATATCCGATACGAGTCACCGGCTTGCACAAACTGGAAGGCAAAATTCACGCGACGGCCAACGCCGCCGAATTTCCGGATTGCGATCTGGGCATCGTGAGCTGCAAAGCCACGCAGACAGAAGCAGCGCTGGGGCCGGTAGCGCATAAATTCAAGAATGGAGCAGTTCTTTCGGCGCAAAATGGACTTGGCTGCGAAGAAATCATCGCCGATATGACCAAGACCAAAGTCATTCGCGGCACCACTTTCATGAGCGGCACGCGCCACAGCGACAATCACGTGCAATATGAACTCGACACGGAAACATGGATGGGCCCATTCGAGCCCACTCACACACCATTCTCGGTGGTAAAGACAGCCGCCGACTGGATCATCGCGTCAGGTTTGAAAGCGGTAGCCCTCGAAGATGCCCGCCCCGCGCAATGGTCCAAATTGATTTTCAATGCGTCCGTAAATTCCGTCGCGGCGCTCACAGAATTGCCGCACTCCGCGCATTACGCTCAAGAAGAAACATTCGCCGACCTCGGCCACTTGCTGCACTCGCTGATCAACGAAGGCAAAGACGTGGCCAAAGCTCTGGGCATCACGCTGCACGAAGATCCCTGGGAGATGAATAAAATCGGCGCGCGCACCGATCATCCGCCATCGATGCTCTACGATATTCGCCATCACCTGCGCACCGAAATCGATTTCCTGGGCGGCGCCATCGCCCGCGAAGCCGCGCGCATCAATCATCCGGCACCACTGCACACTGCTCTCTACCGGCTGATTCGCGGCAAAGAAGAATCCTGGACGTTCGAATCGAAAGGGCACGCAACGGCGTAGCGCCGCAAGAAAATGTCCTACCCACTCGATCGCGAAAAATGGACGCGCCTCCGCAGCGCGATGGCCGAGAAGGACCTCGACGCCGTAATCGTGCGCGCGCCCGACAATATTCTCTACCTCACCAACTACTGGACGATGAAAGGCTACGAAATCGTAGTCTTCCCGCGCGAAGGCGAACCAACCCTTTGCGTCCTCGAGCCGCAATTCCGCGAAGCCCAGCACACCGCCTGGAACAAAGACGTCCGCTCCTTCAATTTCTATCATCCCTCCGATCCGCGTCCGCCAACGGCGCGCTCGCTCGACACGGCGCTCGAAGTGCTGCGCGAAAAAAAGCTTACCGGACGCATCGCGGTAGAGCTAAACCAAGGCTCGCAAATTTGCGACCGAATGGTGGGCGAGCCAACGGTTTTCACGCAGGGCTACTTTGACGCTTTCCGCAAAGCCGCGACGGAAGTGACTGACGCTGCGCCGCTGCTCGCCGAACTGCGCATGATCAAGACTCCGCAGGAAATCGAGCGCATGCGCATCGCCAATGATTTAGCGGCGATCGGCATGGCCTACGCCCGCAAGAATATCCGCCCCGGCATGAAGGAAAGCGAAGTAGCCGCGATGATCGAAGGCCACATTCACGAAGTCGGCGTTGGGTATCAAGGCAAAGTGGCCATGGCGCGCGCTTTCACTCTCGTCTGGTCCGGCAAAGGCATCGCCACTTTCACCGCCACGAGCGATCGCCCGGTGCAGGAGCACGAGCCAACGCTGGTCGAAATTTGGGTCTGCGCCTACGGCTACTGGACCGACCTCACTAAGAATATTTGCCCGAGCACGCTGACTCCCGAATACAATCGTCTGCTGGATTTACTGCTGAAAATTTTCGGCGAAGCTGTGGGGATCGTTCGTGATGGCGCGCCGCTGGGCGATATCGATCGCATCATTCGCACGCGCATCGACGAAGCCGGTTATAAAGGCCAGCCCTCGCATCCGGTCGCGCATGGCGTTGGCGCCCGCGCGCACGAACCGCCCTATTCGCACAGAGCCGCGCCGGGCGTGATGAAACAAAATATGGTGCTGGCCATCGAGCCCGGAATTTATTGGGAAGGCGGCGGTGGCTTGCGGCTCGAAGATAATTTTCTGGTGACCGGGGACGGCAGCGAGAAACTTTGCACCGATCCGGACGATTTCAGAATTTAGCGCTTAGCAGAGACACGAAACACCGACATCCAGCGGAGGCACTTTGCCGATTGACGCATCGCTAGCCGATAAAATTACTTCGCAAGTTCGCGAAGACGAACTCGTCGCAATGTGCTGCGACGTCGTGAATATCTCCAGCCCTACCGGCGAAGAACTGGCGATGGGCCAATATATGCGCGGCGCTCTCACCGAAGCGGGGCTGCAAGTCACCTGGCAGGAAGTGGAAGAAGGACGCGCGAACGTAATCGGCCGCCTTGAAGGCGCCGGCACCGGCAAGAATCTAATGTTCAACGCGCACATGGACACGTCCAACACTGGGCGCGAAACTTATTTGACCGGACTTGGCTACAAACCGAAAGCCGTTCTGAAAAATGGAATGATCTACGGCCTCGGCATTTACAACATGAAAGGCGCGCTCGTCTGTTACACGCAAGCAGTAAAAGCGATTCAGCGCGCAGGAATAAAGCTGGATGGCGACGTTCTAATCGCCGCCGTCGTAGGCGAAATTGAAAAAACGCAATGGAGTGACGAATTTGTCGGCAAAGAATATCGCGGCTACGGCGCCGGCACGCACTACATGGTGAATCACGGCGTGCTGCCCGACATGTGCATTCTCGGCGAACCCACCGACATGCAGATCATCCTCGCGCACTATGGCTCGATCTGGGTGCGCTTCGGCGTGCGCGGAAATTATGTGCACACCGCCTTCGCCGTCGGCAAGCAAAAGGAAAGCTCCATTCGCCGAATGCATGATGTGCTTGGCGCGATCTACGAATGGATTCCCGGCTTCGAAGCGCAGGCCGCTTACGAAGGCAAAACCGGGATCGTAAATGTAGGCTGCATTCGCGGCGGCTACCCATGGCGCGCCAGCCGCACTCCGGATCGCACCGATGTATTCCTTGATCTGCGCGTGCCGCCCAATATGCCGCTGGCCACGGCTCGGCGGGCCGCGAAGCAGCTCTATCTTGATCTGCAAAAGAAGTTTCCGAGCTACGGGCTCGATTTCGAAACCTATATTTCCGTTCCCGGCGCGCAAATTGACGCCAATCACGAGTTGGTCAAAACGATCGACGCAGCACACACAAAAATAATGGGTTCGACTCCCAAGCGGGACACGGTTCTGTGGTGCTCCGACGCGTCAGTAATGACGCGCTTCGGAATCGAGACTGTGAATTACGGCCCGTCCAGCGGCCCGCGAGACGCCGAAGGCGAAAAAGTAGCCGTAGAAACATTCGTAAACATCACAAAAATCTACGCGCTAGCAATAGCAGAAATCTGCGGCGTCCGCTCTTAGAATAATGCTGTCATCCTGAGGCCCGTCTCCTATGGCCTAAGGATCTAAGCGCCGAAGAAGCAAAAGCGAACCAAGCACCAAAGCCAAGGAGCAACATTGGTCACCAAATCCGAAATCGACCGCCGCTACAAAAACACGCGCGAAGCCATGGCCAAAGAAAATCTCGACGCGCTCGTCGTCTGCGGCAACGAATACACCGGCTTCGAAGGCGCCATCCGCTACGTCTCCGGCTTCGAAATCGTGCACCGCTACGTGTACGCGGTGATCCCGCTCGCGGGCGACGCAACGCTCGTCTTCCCCGCCGAAGCCCGCTGGATCGGCGACAAAAGCACTCCATGGATTCGCGAGCATATCTGGGCCGACATCCCCGGCAAATGGATCACCGAACACGCCACGAAGAAAAATTGGAGGCGCATCGGCGTCTATGGCCTGGACGCGGTGATGGCCGTCCGCGACTACCGCGAGCTCGCCAAAGGCGCCTTCGAAATCATTAATTTCGATCGCGCTTTCGATATGGCCCGCGCCATCAAGAGCGAAGAAGAACTCGCCGGCATCCGCCACAGCATGAAAATCATCGAAGACGGCTTCTGGGCCATGCTCGCCAAATACCAGCCCGGAAAAACCGAAGCAGAAGTGATGGCGCCAGCAGTTGATAAGTTTTTCGCCGGCGGCGCAGGCCTTCAAATGATGAACATCGTGCTCTCGGGCACCAATGGCTCAGCCGAAGCCATGTTCAAAGTTCCGCGCGACCGCAAAGTCAATGCGGACGATCTGCTTCTCTACTCGCTAGAAATCGCCGGCCCCGAAGGCTACTGGGTGGAATTCTCGCGTCCGCTGATTCAGGGCAAAATCAGCGCCACAACAAAAAAGATGGCCGACGTTTATCCCGAGGCCCTCGAAGCCTCGCGCTTTCTAATGCGCGAAGGCGAGCCGATTAAGAATGTTCACAAAGCCTCCGCCGACATTTTCGCCAAGCAAGGCTTCGCGCTCGGCCATCTCTCCGGCCATTCCATCGGCATGACCATGATCGAACACCCCGCCATCGGCGCGAATTCGGAAACGCTGCTGCGCGAAAACATGATTTTTTCTTTCCATCCGCAAGTCGTAGATCAGGACGGAAAGGTCTGCCTGTACACGCAGGACACCTATCGCGTCGGCAAAAAAGAAGGCGAAAACTTGGCCAACGTCGACTGGAAATTTTATTCCGGCGCGGAAAAGCGCGGATGAGGACGCGATGAAGATCTGCATCATCGGCACCGGCGCAATCGGCAGCATTTTCGGAGCGCATCTAGCCCGCGTAGAAGGCGTCGAAGTCCACGCTTACGACGTTTCGCAACCGCATGTGGACGCCATCAATAAGAATGGCCTGCGCATTTCCGGCGCCGCGGATTTCACCGCCCGCCTTCACGCCACCACCAACGCGAAAGAAATTCCGCCGTGCGATTACGGAATCATCGCCACAAAAAGCACGCACACGCGTCCAGCCATGGCGCAAATCGCCCACGTTTTCGCGAACGATGGCGCCGTCTGCTCGGTGCAAAATGGCGTGGGCAATGAAGAAATCATCGCAGAGCACGTAAAGTTCGTGATCCGCGGCACCACGTTTCCAGCCGGCCACATCATCGAGCCCGGCCACGTCGGCTTCGACATCAAAGGCGATACGTGGATCGGCCCGTTCGAACCGACGAAAACGCCGATGTCGGGCGTAAATGAACTCGCCGAAGCGCTGAATAAATCCGGCATGAACGTAATTCCGCTGGAGGATGCCCGCGGCGCTCAATGGACCAAACTAATCTTCAATGCCTCGACGAATCCCGTCGGCGCGTTGACGCTGCTGCATCACGGCGCAGCGACGCGGCTTCCAGCCACCGGTCAGCTCTTCAACGATTTAATCGCCGAAGGCGAAGCCGTCGCGAAAGCCATGGGCATTACGTTGCACGGCGATCCGCGCGCCATGGTGCAAAAAGGCGCGAACGCACCGGGCAAACACAACGCCAGCATGCTGCAAGACGTTTTAGCCAAGCGCATCACCGAAGTCGATTTCATGAACGGCGCAATCGTGAAATGGGGCGAGCAAGTAGGCGTCCCCACGCCGCTCAATAAAACAATGTGGGCGTTGATCAAAGGTCTCGAACATTCCCGGACCAATCCGTAGCAGTCGTAGGGGCGGGTCTTTAGTCCCGCCCGCATTTCGGCCCCGCAGTTTTCACGGCGGGGAAATTTGAAATTCAAATCCATCATCCGAGGACACAAATGGCCGTTCCCTTTCGCATTGGCGTTTTGCAATTGAGCATGGAGCCTGTCGCTGAGACCGTGGCGATGGCGCAAGCCTGCGAGCGCGCGGGCTTCGACGCGTTCTGGCTCGCGGAAGCGTATCCCTGGTGGCGCAAACATTCTTATGAAGCTCGGTCTTCCACCGCGATCACTGCGATCGTTGCGCGCGAGACGAAGAAAATTCCCATCGGCTGGGGCATCATCTCGCCCTACACGCGCAATCCGGTGCAAATTGCCATGGAAGCACGCGTGCTGCAGGATGTTGCTGGACCCGGACGATTCTTTCTCGGCCTTGGAGCTTCCAAAATTTTCATGAAGGAAGTCGGCGAAGGCGAGAAGGGCGAGAAGAGTGCTGGGCCGGCAACGGTGATGAAGGAATCGATCGACATCGTCCGCGGCGTTCTCGGCGGCCAGCAATTCGATTACGAGGGGCAGGTTTTCGATGCGCACGTTCCGCCGCTCAAAGCTGACGCGCATTCGCCGCGTGGTATTCCGCCGATCTACATCGGCGCCACTGGACCGGTCTTGCAGCGCATGGGCGGAAGCGTGGCTGACGGTTTGCTCACCGCTAGCATTACCACTCCCGATTTCATTCGGTATTCGCGGGCGATGATGGAAGAGGGTTGCCGCAAAGTTGGGAAGGATCCGGCTAACAACGATCTTGGTGGAGTGGTCGTTGGCAGCATCGACAAAGATCCGAAGACTGCGAAAGAAGGTGCTCGCGAGATGGCGGCGATGTACCTTGCGAACAAGGTGCAGAACATTCGCGGGTCGGCCGATGTGCTGCTGCAAAAAGCGGGGCTGAGCTTCGACGAAATCAAGCCGATCGCGGATGCGATGGAAGCGGGTGGACGCAGGGCTGCGGCGAAAGCGGTGACGGATTCAGTGCTTGAAAAAGTTTGTCCGATTGCCGGGACGCCGGATGAGTGCATCGAGCGCATCCAGCAATATCGCGACGCCGGTTGCACGCACATTCTGCTCGAAGTTTGGGGCGACGATCGTCTCGAGCAAGCCAAACTTTTCGGCGACGCCGTCATTCCGCATTTTCACAAGTAGCGCCGCGAACTCGGTGATCGACTAGCGGGCGCTACTTGAGTTGCGTCACGATGGCGCGAAATTCTTCGTCTGTTAGCAGGCCGCGCTTTTCGATTCCTTTCTTTTTTACTGCGGCCAGGACCGCTGCGCGTTTTGACTCGGCTACATCTAGGCCTAGGTCGCGGCTTTTTATCGCGATGCTATCTAGGCCGCTTTTTTTCCCTAGGACAATTTCGCGGCGGGCTTTCACTATTTCTGCGCTGAAGGGTTCGATGGCTTCAGGGATGTGGAATTGGCTGGCGACTGCGCCGCTTTCGCGCATGAAGAGATTTTCGCCGACTACCGGCTTCCAAGGTTCCAGCTCGTAGCCGCTGGCGCGGCGGACGTGTCGCGAAACTTCACGGATTTTGTCGAATTTCAGTTCCGTCGGCACGCCGTAGACGCCTTCGAGCGCGATCGCTACTTCGCCGATGTCGGCGTTGCCGGCGCGCTCGCCCATTCCGTTGATCGTTCCTTGAATCCAGCTGGCTCCCGCTCGTACTGCTGCGATCGCGCAGGCTGTGGCCAGGCCGAAATCATTGTGTCCGTGAAAGTGAACCGGGATCGAATCACCTAGCCACTCGCGCACTTTGCCGACTAGGAATTCGACGGCTTCGGGGCCGCATGCGCCTATAGTGTCGACTACTACTGCTTCGTCAGCGCCGGCTTCGATTGCGGCGCGATAGAGTTTTTCGAGGTGCGGCAGTTCTGCCCTTGTGCCGTCCACCGGAAAAAACGCTACTTTTAGGCCGTGTGTTTTTGCGTGCTTTACTGCGTCTGTCGCGCGGCGGATTGATTCTTCGGCGGTGATGCCGTAGGCGCGGAGTTTGATTTCGCTGGAGGGAATTTCGATCACTGTGGCGTGTGCGCCTAAGTTGATCACCGCGTCCAAATCTTCTTTTACGGCGCGGGCGAAGCCCCAGATTTCGGCGCGGAGCCCGGCTTTGCAGACCAGGCCGAAAGCTTCGGCGTCGTCGGCGGAGACTCGCGGGAAGCCGGCTTCGATGCGGCTGATGCCAAGCGAATCGAGCAGTCGCGCGATTTCCAATTTCTGCTGCGGATCGAGCGCGACGCCGACGGTTTGTTCGCCGTCGCGTAGCGTCGTGTCATAGAAACGTACGGGGCCTTTGCGGGCTGCGTGTGGACCGATTTTCGAAACCGCGTTTAGTTTGCTTACCCAGTATTGATTTCCATTTTCTGCGGTCATTTCGCTTCGCTCGCTTGCGCGGCTTTTTTGCCGTAGAACTGCTCCCAGGACATTACTGGATTTCTCAGGATGCCGATTTTTTCGATTTCGCACTCGACTATGTCGCCGGGTTTTAGGTAGAGCGATTTGGGATCGTCGCTGAAGGCGGCTACTCCTGAGACAGTTCCCGTCGAGAGGACGTCGCCCGCGCTGTAGCCCATCGCGGAATAGTGCGAAATAATTTCTGGAATTTTCACCGACATTTTTTTGGAGTGCGATTGCTGGCGAATTTTTCCGTTTACGCGCAGCTCCATGGCTAGGTTGTGGGGATCGGGGATTTCGTCGGCGGTTACGATCCACGGGCCTAACGGGCAGAAGGAATCGATGGCTTTGCAGAAACTGAAGACGCCCGATTTCATTTCGTTGCGTTGGATGTCGCGGGCCGTTACGTCGTTGAAGATTACATATCCGCCGATGTAATTTGCCGCGTCTTCGGTGGAGAAATATTTTCCCGCCTTTTTCATCACCACGGCCAGCTCGAGTTCGTAATCAAGTTCCTGCGTGAGCTGCTCGGGATAAATAATCGGCTCTTCGTGTCCGATGATGGCGTCCACATTCTGGAAGAAAACGATCCACGGCATTACCGGATGCGAGAAGCCGGATTTCACGGCTTCTTCGTGATGCTCGCGGAAATTTCCGGCGGTATGAAAGAATTTTTTCGGGGCGATCGGGGCTTTCACTTTTATGTCCGATGGCTCGTAGATTATTTTTTCGCCGGAGGGACCCTTTGTTTCCGGGCCTTGTTCGGTGACGTATTTTAGGGCGGCGCGGGCGGCGTCGAGGCTTTTGTCGCCGCCTTCGAAGAGGGCGCGCATGTCGGCGGGGACGCGTCCGTCGGCGAGGGCGTAGAAGTTGGCTTCTTTTTCAACGTCGCGCAGATAAAGTGCGTAGGCTAGATTCAGGTCGATGATGCGCAGGCCGGAACCGTAGGCGCCGATGCGCGGGCGGTGCGGGGTGGGTTCAAAGGTTACGAGTCGCATGAATTGTGTACGTCCTCCGTGGCTGGGCCTGGATTTTTATTCGCCAACCGGGGTGGCGGCTGGCTGCTTTTTTGGTGCTGGACTTTAGGCGAAATTGAGGTCGGTCTACCCGAAACATGGGTATAGGTAGAAATCTTTGTAAGTTGTTGAAAATAAAGGATCGGCATGTTTTCTACCCGAAACACTTTTGAGGGGGTCGCGGGTTCGAATTTGGCTGTTTCGCGGCTCGCTTTTCCGTTATAGGAGGGCGTGGTTTTTGTCGGCGCGCTACGGTCGGCATTGGCTCGAGTTGTGTTGCCTGCGCTCATTTCGCCTCTTTAACGCTAGCACGAAGTTGGGGGAATTCAATGGGGGGATTTTGGGGAATTTGGGGGTGGCGAGGGGCGGTTTTTGCAGGCTGCGGGCGGCATTTGCGCACCAGTCGAATGCCGTATCCTGTTACGTCGAGGAATGTGGGCGACGTGCTCGCGAGCGTTACAGGGACGGGAGCAGCAAGCGACGGCCCCTACGAAGAAAAGGCAACGTCGGGTAGACTTGGCGGCGGCTTGTTGGAGGATTTGGTGACGGATCGCGAGCGCGGAGACGGGCGGGCTGGGTTTGCGTTGGCGATTTTGTTTGCGATTAATCTTTTGAATTTTTTTGACCGGAATTTGTTTGGGGCATTGGCTGAGCCGATCAAGCGGGAATGGTCGCTTTCGGATACGCGCATTGGCTTTTTGGCGCTCGCGTTTACTGTGCTTTATGCGGTGGTGGGAGTTCCGCTGGGGCGGCTTTCGGACCGTCGTGCGCGGCCGCCGATTTTGGCCATTGGAGTGGCGGTGTGGAGTTTGTTGACCGCGGCTTCGGGCTTGGCTTGGAATTACGCTTCGCTTTTTGTGGTGCGCCTGGGCGTGGGGATTGGCGAGGCTAGTTGCGCGCCGGCGGCTAACTCGATGATTGGGGACTACTATCCGGCGAAGCGGCGGGCTTGGGCGCTGGGGATTTTTATGTTGGGGTTGCCGATTGGGAATTTTCTTTCGTCGTATTTTGGCGGGCATTGGGCTGCGGCTTACGGTTGGCGCAAAGCTTGTTTTATTGCTTGTGTGCCGGGATTGCTTTTGGCTGCTTTCGTGCTGTTGGTGAAGGATCCGCCGCGGGGCGCGGCGGAAATTTCGCATCATGCGAGCCGGGCGCATGAGGGCTCGGCCTACTGGTGCGTGTTGAAAATTCCGACCGTGCGCTGGCTGATCATTTCCGGCGCGCTGCACAATTTTATGATGTACACCATCGCGGTATTCGTGCCTGGGTTGCTGGCGCGCTACCACGGCTTGAATCTCAAGGACGCTAACAGCGTGAATTCGATTGTGTTTGGGTTGGTGGGCATTCCCGGATTGCTGATCGGCGGCTCGGCGGCGGACCGGGCGGGCAAGCGCAGGCCGAATGGCCGGCTCCTGACGGGCGGGGTGGCGCTTTTGTGCGCGGCGCCTTGCATGTGGCTGGCGAACGATGTTGCTCGCGGGAAAATTTTGAACTTTACGATTTTGATGGGGACCGGGGTTTTTCTGGCTTACTTCTACTATACGACTGTGTATGCGGCGATTCAGGACGTGGTGCAGCCTAGTTTGCGAGCTACGGCTATGGCGATTTTTTTCTGCGCTATGTATTTGCTGGGGGGGAGTTTTGGGCCGGTGATCACGGGCAGGTTGAGCGATCACTTTGCGAGCGCGGCGTTAGCCGGTGGCGCGACGGCCGCGGCGTCGCGGGCCATCGGGTTGCACAGCGCGATGTACATCGTCCCATTCTGCGTGTTGGGTGTGGCGCTGGTGTTGTTTGCGGCGGCGCGGTCGGTCGGGCAGGATATGGCGAATTTGCAGACTTGGATGGCTGCGCCGGCCTCGGGGAGTTCTTCGGGATGTGCAGTCGACGGCGCGGCGACGGCTGAATCGGCTTAGATAGCGCTGGCGTCTCTGCCGGCATCTTGCGACTTCAAATCGAGGTACGGGCAACACTCGGCGCCGGAGCTGGCAAAACGACTTCGGGCTTTTATTTTGCGCGGTGGGCCGGCCTTGAGTGTCGGCTTTGGTTGAAATTATCGTCGTAAGATGCCGGCAGGGACGCCGGCGCTACTTTGCGGGACTGCTACTCGTAACGTAGCGCTACTAGCGGATCTACTTTTGCGGCGCGATGGGCTGGGATCCAGCAGGCTACTACTCCGGTTACCAGCAGCAGGATCGCTACCGCGATTAGTGTTACTGGATCGTGGGCGGTTACGCCCCAGAGTTGGCTGGAGATGAAGCGGCCTACTGCCAACGTTACGGCTACGCCTGCCGCGATTCCAATCAGTACCAATCGCAGGCCCATTCTTAGGACTAGTTTCAGTACGTCTGACGTGCTTGCGCCTAGGGCCATGCGGATGCCAATTTCGTGAGTGCGGCGGGCAGCGGTGTAGGCTAGGACGCTGTAGACGCCGATGGTTACCAGGATCAGGCCGATTACCGCGAAGATCATCATTAGTAGGAAGCCGAAGCGCGGGCCGGCGTAGCTGAATTGGTTGAGGAAGCTTTCTAGTGAGCCGGTTAGCGTGATGGCTACGCCGCGGTCGGTGTTCCAGATTTCGCGCTGGGCTACCGTCGTCATGGCTGCGGGGTCCTTGGCGGTGCGCACCAGAATTCCGCGAAACGGGTTGCCGCCTAACGTGGATGGCGCCCACAGCTCGGAATCGATTGGGCGTTGCGGTCCTTCATTTTTTATGTCGCCGATTACGCCGATGATTTCGAACCAGGCGTCGTGGACCGGGTCGGGTAGTGATTCCATTTGCAGGACGTGAACGTGCTGGCCGATGGGATTGTCGTTCGGGAAAAATTTACGGGCGAAAGTTTCATTTATTACGATCAATTTTCTGGCGGAATTTACTTCCGCTTCCGTGAACGTGCGGCCACTCAACAGCGGAACTTTCAGAGCTGAAAAATAGTCCTCGCTGCAAAACGTGTAATTCCCTTTCCATTGGTCGGTGTGCGATTTTCCGGAGATATCGATATCGGTGTTGTCGCCGCCGTAGGCGGGTAACTCGGTGGTGTCGGCCGCCGCGAGGACGCCGGGGGAATTTTTTAGACGTTGCAGCAACGGGCGGAAGAAAGAGTTGAGTTGGGTGGTGGTCTTGTAACGCTCGACGGGAAGAGGAATGCGGGCGAAGAAAAGGTGATCGGACTGGAAACCTAGATGCACTTGGCGGAGGGCGACGAAGCTGCGCATGAGCAGGCCGGCGGCTACGAGTAGCGTGAGCGAAAGAGCGACTTCGAGAACTACTACGGCATCGCGCATGCGGCTGTGGCGCGAACCGCCGCCTACGCCTTTGCCGGTGTCGCGCAATTGATCGTGGAGATCGCGGCGAGTGGCTTGGATTGCGGGAGCGAGGCCGAAGAGCAGGGCCGTTGCTGCGGCGATGGCGAGAGTGAAGAGTAGGACTGTGGCGTTCAGGCGGATTACGGCTTCGGCGGGGATGATGTCTGGAGGAATCGCGGCGACTAGCGATTTCAGTCCGGCCCAGGCGAAAATTGCGCCGAGAACGGCGCCGCCGATTGCCAGCACCAAACTTTCTACCAGGAGTTGGCGGACGATTCTCGAGCGGCCTGCGCCTAGGGCGGCGCGCACGGCGAATTCTTTTTCGCGGGCGGTGGCGCGTGCGAGCAGCAGGCTGGCTACGTTGCCGCAGGCGATTAGTAGCAGAAATCCTACGGCGGCTAGAACTATGAATAGAGTGGCGCGAAATTCGCCTACTACTTGATCGGCTAGAGATACGATTTCGATGCGGTAATGCTGGGGATACGCCTTCGGATATTCGGCGGCTACTTGATGCGCTAGGACGGTGAAGTCGGCTTGTGCTTGCGCGATGGTGACGCCTGGTTTCAGATGGCCGAGGAAATACCAATATTTGCCTTCGTTGAATGCGGCAGGCGTGTCGGCGGCGTTTGGCTTTTCCGGAATCCAGATGTCGGCGTCGCCCCAGGCGAAGCGCGGGGGCATGATGCCGATCAGCGTGCGGGGCGTGCCGTTGAGAGTGAAAGATTTATTTAGGATGGTGGGATCGGCGGCGAAGCGGGTGACCCAGGTTTTGTAGCGTAGTACGAAGACGGGTGGGGCGCCTGGCTCGTAGTCGGCTGGTTGTGCGGCGCGGCCGAGAAGCGGGGGCATGCCGAAGAATTCGAAGGTGCCTGGGGTGATTAGATTTCCGTTGAAGCGCTCGGTGCCTTCGGCGGTGGTGTAGAGGACATCGACGCCTAGATTGCCGGTCTGGCGATCGAAGACGTGATTTTGTGCGGCGAAGGTTGTCCACTCGGCGCCGAAGAAGCCGCCGCGGTAGCCGGGGCCGGGCTCGTCGGTGTTGTGGATTTCTATGGCCATCAGGCGCGGGGAGTCGGTGTAGGGGAACGGCTCGATTAGGACATTTTCGATTACGCTGAAAATTGCGGTGGAGGCGCCGATGCCGAGGGCTAGCGTGAGGACTGCGATTGCGGCGAAGCCGGGGCTCTTGCGCAAATTTCTTGCGGCGTAACGGAGATCTTGCCAGATGGAGAGGTTCACTAGTGCTCCTCGTGGCCCCGCGTATCTTGGCATGAATTATGCATTTCTTTGCGAAAAAGTTGCCTCCGATTTAGCCGCTGGTCTCTAGCAGAGTTGAGACAAATTGCTTCCGCGCTCGTCTAACCCGGGTTCGGCGAGAGTGCATCGCGATCAGAAACGAGTTTGCGCTATGAATAGGGCGGTTTGCGGAGTTTTGGTTTCGATGGCAATGGCGGTTATTGGCGGTCGCGCGGGCGGACAGAAAGAGAATTCGGCTGCGCGGACGTTTCGGCTGGATTCGGTGGACGGAGTGGAATTGGTGAATGCCAAGGCGGAAGTTTCGAATTATCGCGGGCGTTCGGCGGTGCATCTGGTGCCGCTGCGGGGACGCGAGAGTAGCGACGAGACGATGATGGCGATTCTGACGGATACGGATTTCGCCGACGGGACGATCGAAGCTGAAGTTGCAGGGGCTCCCCGCGCCGGGGCTGCGCCGGACAATCGCGGCTTCATCGGCATTTTGTTCCGCGTGCAGGGGCACGGATCGCGGGATGAGGATTTTTATCTGCGGCCTACGAATGGGCGCAGCGATGACCAGCTTCGTCGCAATCATGCGGTGCAGTATGAATCGGCGCCGAATTTTCCCTGGTACCGATTGAGAAAAGAGAATCCTGGAGTGTATGAGTCGTATGCTGATTTGGAAGCTGGCGCGTGGACGAAAATGGAAATCGTGGTTTCCGGGACGCACGCTCGCTTGTACGTGAACGATGCCGAGCAGCCTTGTCTGATCGTAAATGACTTGAAGAACGGAGAGACACACGGACAGATCGGCTTTTGGGCGCACGCAACGACGGAGGGCTATTTTTCGAATTTGACGGTGAAATAATTGAAAGGCCGGCGCGACGGCGCATGGGAAATATTTTGAGGAGAGAATGCGTGATGGGTATCGCGGCGAAGAAGCAATGCGGCGGAATTTGGTTTGTGCGGCCGGCTTTGATTCGGGCCGCGTGCGCCGTGTCGCTTGCTCTGGGCGTGTTCGCTGGGCTTGCAGGTCCGTGCCAAGGGCAGTCGGTGTCGATTCCCGTGACGGCCGATCGATGGGTGATCAGCGACAAGAATGAACGTATCAACCCCGCGAAATCGCTGGCGAACAATGGAAAGAACGTGAACTTTCTGGGCCGGGAGAGTTTGTGCGTCGCCAAGGGTTTCGCCTACGTGCGCGATCTCGATATGCAAAATGGGACGATTGACGCGGACCTGGCCATGGATCCGAACGGCAATTTTTTGGGCATGGCGTTTCGGGTGAAATCGGAGGATGAGTACGAATTGTTTTTCTTTCGGCCGGGGGCTTCGGGATCGTTGCAGGCAGTGCAGTACACGCCGGGGCTTTTGGGGGCGAATGCTTGGCAGCTTTACAATTTTCCTAAGTATGTGGCGCGGGCTGCGATTCCTGATGATCGTTGGTTTCATGTGCGCGTGGTGGTGGCTGGATTGTCGGCGAAGCTGTATCTGGATCATGCTGCTGAGCCGGCGCTGGTGGTTTCGGATTTGAAATTGGGATATGCGCGCGGGAGTTTTGGATTTTGGGGGCAGGAAGGCGGGGGATACATTTCGAATGTGAGTTATACGCCGGATCGTGCGGTTTATTCGCCGACGGTGGAGAGGAAGTTTTTGGCAGGGGCGCTGACCGATTGGGAGATTTCGGATTCGTTTGATGCTGGTGAGACGGACGCGGCGGTGTATCCCGATGTCGGGAAATTGAAGTGGGAAAAAGTTGCGGCGGAAAATCCCGGCATGGTGGCGATTCAGCGTTACCGGCGCGACCCTAATGTTATTCCTCCTGCGGATCCTGAGAAGAAGCAGGCGCGCGTGGCCGGGTCGAAAGTTGTTTTTGCTCGGACTACCATTCATGCGGATCGGGATGGAATCCGGAAGATGGATTTTGGTTACAGCGATGAGATCGTCGTCTATTTGAATTCTAAGCCGCTTTATGCTGGAAATAATTTGATTGGATTCCGCGAGCCTGGGGCTCTCGGGCTTGCGGACGTGAATAACGATGCCGTCTACCTGCCGCTCAAGAAAGGCGATAACGAATTGGTGTTGGCGGTTACCGAGTTTTTCGGCGGGTGGGGTTTTATTTGCCGGCTTGAGTAGTAACATCGGTATCCGTCGCGGCAGAACCGCCGCCCCTGGTGGCCGGCGCTAAAGCGCATCGATAATAGGGGACTGTTTCCGGAGCGCTGAAGCGCCCCTCCCCGCATAAATGCGGAGGCTCCCACCGAAAAAACATCGATTCCGGCGCGACTGAAGTCGTGCCCTGACAAAGCTCGCTGCATTTATGGCATGAATTTCATTCCTTCCGTGTTAACTCTCTGTCTCTCCTCGTATTGACCCTGCTCGGCTCGGACGTTAGGCTCGAATTTCGCATTTCCATGTTCGCTTGGGAGGCTTTTTCGGTGGTTGATCGAGCTTCGTTGCGGCAGTGTTTACATTGCGGGCGGCTGGTGCCTGTGGATCGGGTGCAGTGTCCTAATTGCCGCGAGGCGCTGCCGGAGGTGCGGGTTGCGGGGCGTGCGGCGGCGGCGGAACGGCCTAGCGAGATTCGGCGCGGGTTGTTGGCTATGCTTTTGGCTGGGGTGGTGCATTATTTTTCTGGCGGGTATAGCGCGATGAATTTGCCTTATCCGATTAATCCGGTGATTACGGTTTATTTGTCGCCGATGCTTTTTCTTAGTGGGTTGGGACTGGTGGTGTACGGATTTTTTACTTGGAAGAAAGATTGAGGGAGATTGGCGCCTGGCTCGTGTAGGGCCTTGCTCCACTCCTTCGTCGCGTTTTTTGGGCGCTGGCGCCGGAGAATCTTGAAGTTTGGGCCTACACGAGCCGGCATTGGCCGCGGCATGATGAATTCGCCGCGGGGTGACAAATTGCTTCCCTACTTAGCGCTTTCGCAAGTTTCACTTACCATCTTTAAATTCGTTACGCGTAGATAGTTCTGCGGCGCGGTGTTGCCTTCCTGATTGTTTTCGCTCTTGGTTTTTTGCGGGATGGTGCCGGTGATGCTTACTGTGTGGCCTACGTGCGGGGCTAGCTGCACGGTTTTGCTGTGCAGGACCCACATTTTGCCTTGCTCGTCGGTTAGCGTGAATGAGTTGCCGGAACCTTTTTTCAGGCAGCCCGTGACCATCTGTGTGGAATTATCGGCGTTATCCTGGGCGTGAGTGACGATGGGCGTTGCTGTGACGCTGATCGCCGCTAGGGCTATCGCTCCGATTGCTAGCTTGCAGTTCATTTTGACTCCCCCCTCGTAAATCTTTTGACACGCTGGTTGAGATTTCGCGGGCTGCGGGTTCCGTGAGTACGCGAGGAGATTGCGCTTTTTTTCGGAGCGGAGCTATACCCGGAATTCCCTAGGGGCGGATTTATGTGTTGGTAGGCTTGGTTTTCGAAAACGCGACGTGGATTCCGACTTAACACCCACGGCCAAAACGGGCGGGTGGTGAACCCCCGCCCCTACAAATACAAGGATTGCTGCATGGTGCAGCTGTACTGGCGACGCTAGATTTATTGCGGCTAGGAATTTTGCCGGCGGAATTCGCCGGCGGGGGAGATCGTGTTTATGGGTGAACGAAAAATGCAGGGGGCGCCTACGCAGGAGATTGAGCGGCGGGCTTATGAGCTTTATTTGGAACGCGGGGGCGAGGACGGCCACGACCTTGATGATTGGATCGAGGCTGAGCGCGAACTGGGGCGGCAGACGGATAAGAGTCAACTTGGCTCGCAAATTGGATCGCAAGCGGAGCCGCGTCGGACCGTGGAGCCTAGTGGCGAGCGGCCGAGTGAGCGCGGCAGCGAGGAACGTAGCGCGGACCGAAGCAGCCTTAGCGACTCGTTGAACAGCTCGATCGGAAAGAAGCTCTGACAAACGGTTTCGGTGTCGCTGATTGAATCGGAGGTGAAGTATGGCCGGGCTGGTTCGTCACGGGCTGTTACCTTAGGAGAATATGACAAACGACAGAATTGCTGTTGTGAATCGATGAGCGGGCGTTGGCCCGGTTTTTCTGCTGGGGTCTTTGCGTTTGGCTTCTTGTTGGTTCCCATTGCCGGTTTTTCCTGGGCTGCTCAATCTGCGGGGGCGGGACAATCCACGAGCGCGCCGGGGAAGAATCAATCCGAGAATACTGCCGCGAATGCCGTGACGCGCGCCGCGATTAAAAATGTCGATTTTCATCTTACCGATCGGATTGTGGTGCATATCGATACGCTCTCGGGAACTATGGTTCCCTCGAAGCAGGGCCAAATCCCGGTGTTTGATGACAAGCAGTCGTTCGTGTTCAAAGTAGATACGGCGAACATCACGTTGAGCACTGCGGCGTTGTCCAATGATCTGAATGACTACGTTTTCGCGAAGCCTGGCGCGCCTTTGAAAGATCTCTCGGCTAGCATCAAGGGCGATCAGTTGATAGTGAAAGGGCTGCTGGTTAGCAAAGGCGGCGTGCCTTTTGAAAGCGCGGGAACGGTCAGCGTGACTCCGGACGGGCAGGTTCGCGTTCATACCGCGAAAGTGAAGGCCGTGGGAATTCCGGTGAAGGGCCTGATGGACCTCTTGGGAATCGATACCAGCAACCTGTTGAGCACTAAAAAAGTGGAAGGCGTGTCGGTGGATAAGGACGATTTAATTTTGGATCCGGAGTTGATCCTCCCGCCGCCGCAGATCCGCGGAACGCTGGTGTCTATTGAGCTGAAAAATGGGGCAATTGATTTGAAATTCGATGCGGGACGCAAGGGCCCCGACCAACCCGACATCGCGACCAGCTGCGGGGGACGGAATTTTGTGGCGATCAAAGGCGGCACGCTGCGATTCGGAAAACTGACTATGAATGATGCGGATCTCGAGATTGTGGATTCCCAGCCGGCTGATCCTTTCGACTTTTCGCTCGATCATTACGTGCAACAGCTTGCGGCCGGTTACGCGAAGATCACGATGAAGGGCGGGCTGTGTGCACATGTTCCTGATTTCAATAAATTGCACCGGAACACGAAGGCGGGACCAAAATAAACGGGTACTCATCTGACGGAGGAAAAGAATGGCAACGAAAAAATCGAAACGTGAAGCGACGACGGCGGCTAAAACGGCGAATGACGGGGCTGAGGCTCGGCCGATTTCTCGGCAGGCGTTGATTGATCATTTGAATCAGGATTTGAGCCGCGAATATCAGGCCATTATTGCGTACGTGGTGTATTCGCAGGTTTTGAAGGGGGCGGAATATATGAATATTGCCGCCGAGCTCGAGAAACATGCGGCGGAGGAATTGACGCATGCTTTGATCATCGCGAAGCAGGTTGATTATTTGGGTGGGATGCCGGTGGTGGTGCCGAAGGACGTGCGGACTTCGGAGAAGGCTCGGGATATGTTGCGATTTGATTTGAATAATGAGCAGGAGACGATTCGGAATTATCGCGAACGGGTGCGGCAGTGCGAAGATTTGGGCGAGTATTCTATGGCTGAATTGATTCGGGGGATTTTGGTGAATGAGCAGGATCATTTGATTGCGTTGGCTACGGCCTTGGGGGAGGATGCGCCGGCGATGAAGGCTATGGGACGAGATCGGGGGTAGGTTGTTGGATGGGTTTTGACATTGTACGCATTTGACGATGGAGAACTTCGAATCTTGTTACGCGGAGTGAGTTGGCCACATTTTTCGCAGGCGTTACACGGGCGGGCGCAGTCCACCTAGGCGGACGCCCCTACGGGAAAAAATTAAATGCTACGGTGCGAACCGACCGATCACCCAAAGCTAAAACGGGCGGGTGGTGAACCCCCGCACCTACTCGCGCTGCGGCACCAGTACTACCAACGTATAGATTCCAAGGGTTAGGCCTAGCGGGATTTCTGAGACGGAGAGGAAGGCTGCTATTAGGGCTAGGGTGCGGGCTGTGCGGCCGGTTCCGAGTAATGACAGGCCTGCGATTAGACCGAATATTCCGCAGAGGACTGAGAGGATTATTGCGCAGGTGTACCAGATGTGGAATTCGCTCATTAGCGTGAAGGGATCGGGTACTCGGGTCAATAGGGCGCCGAACATTACTGTGGCCGTGGGAGTGAAGACGAATAGGACGACGCTCATTGCTAGGCGGATGATTCCGTAGATTATCCAGAGTAGGGCTAAGAGTCTTCTTGGGCTGTTTGTTGTGGTGGCCGCAGAATCGCCCGAGGGCATTTGGGCTCCTTTTTGGCGATACTTCGGTTCTTGTAGCTTTTCTTAGAGCGCCGTCCTAAATCTCGGCGTTGGATTACTTGTGTGGTCGTCAGATGCCGGCGAGGACGCCGGCGCTACCTAGGCTTCTATGATTTGGTTTCTTACGGCGTAACGCACTAGGTCGCTTACCGAATGGATCTCCAATTTCCTCATGATGTTGGCTCTATGGGTTTCGGCGGTTTTGGTGCTGATGCCTAGCGTCGTGGCTACTTGTTTGCTGCTGCGGCCTTCGGCTAGTAGTTGGACGATTTCGCGCTCGCGGGAAGTTAGGCGCTCGCGTTTTAGGGCTTGCGGGCTTGGGGCGGTGTCGCGGCGGCGGAAGCCGTCCATCACCATTTCGGAAACTTGCGTGGTGAAATAGGAGCGGTGATTGGCTACGGCTTCTACGGCGATGACTAGATCGCGCTCGGCGTCGGACTTGAGGATGTAGCTTTTTGCGCCGGCGTCTACGATGTCGCGAACTAGTTGGTCGGAGAAGTGTACCGAAAGGATCACGATCTCGGCTTTCGGGCAGATCTTTTTGATCTGACGGGCGGCTTCCAGGCCGTTCATATCGGGCATGCTGATGTCCATTACCACTACGTCGGGCTTGAGTTGCTCGGCTTGGGTTACGGCGTTGCGGCCATTGGCAGCCTCGGCGCAGACTTCCCAGCCCTGGTGGGCTTCCAGGACGGACCTAAGTCCTCGCCTTACTACATCGTGGTCGTCAACTACGAGAATGCGCATCGGGTCCCTCCGAGAATGGCTTGGAAATACTGCTTCGGTGCCTAATGAATACGAGTGCTTGGGCTTCGAGCATATACAGCGATTACTGTATTTTTTCCAATTCTCAACCACTTAGCGGGTGCTTTCCGGAGCTGGTACTCGTTTAGATGACGCGCGCTCGTGCGTGGTTACCGTATTCTTTACGGCGTTCAGGCTCGTTCGACCACGCCGCCGACCAGCGTCATCAGGAATAGAACCAGGAATAGGAAGCACAAGACTTGAGCTATTCCTGTGCCGGCTGCGGCTACGCCGCCGAAACCGATGATGGCTGTTGCTAGGGTTGCTAGTAGGAATGCCAGGGCTGTTCGGAGCATGTCGTCTCCTTCGCGTTTGCGATTGGTACCATTTTCTACGGCATCGCTGGCGGGGCGGCCATACGTGGGAATCCTGAGGGCGATGCCGGGCTTCCTGTAATTAAACGCGCTTGGGATTTTGTTCGGGAGGGTGCTTTCGCCCTCCCGGTTTTCGGCCATGTTTTTTCGTTGCAATCGCGGGAATTTGCGATTCATTTGGCCTGCGGCGATCGAAACTGCATCTAGGAATTTGGCCGCTCGAGCGATCGAACGGGGCCTAAAGACGGGAGGGCTAAAGCACCCTCCCCTACAAAACACTTTCGTGTTGCGCGCGGTGCGGTCTACTCGGCTTCTTGGCTCACGTTCCAGATGTAGAGGAAATTGGCGTCGGTGGCGGTGGCTACGTGGCGGCCGCTTTTGCGCGTAGCGCGATTGAGAGCCGAGCGCACTTTTTCCTTGCTCTCCGCTAATTCCGCTAGCGGCACTTTGAGCGCGGCGCCCTCTTTGAGCTGATCGAGATCCCGGAGAATCGTGGAGACGATCAGTTTGTGCTTTCCGTTGCGGCCCTGCGGAACGTCCGCTTGAATCATGGTTTTGAAATGCATGGGAGCGGATTTGCTTTCTGTGCGGCCCACGTTGGCCTCCTGAGCTAAACGTTAAACTAACGTAACGCAAACGAATCATACGTGACCTTAACACCGCGGTCAAGAGAAAATAACGAACCGCAAAAGGTCGCGGCGTGGCCCACTGTCCGCCCGGTGACGCAACGCTTCCCGTCCGCTAAACCGGCATTCTTTACTTCCCTAACAATCTGCTAGGCGTCCTAAAGAATTGACCCGTATGAGTTCATTCCTGCTACGGTGGAGTGGTTGGAATCGAGGAGCTTCACATGCTGAAGGGTCAGACATATTTCCAGCAGGTGCCCGTAAAAGTCGTGCTGAAGATCGCGAAAGCGGAGCTGCGGAGTAAGGTACAGCCCGAAAAGAAGAAGTCCGCCGGGAGGCCAAGTGCAAGAACAACACGTAAGAACCGAGTTGCGAATGACTGAGCATGTTCATCTGGCGATGCCGCCGTTTGACATCTTTCTATCCGAGGCGGATGGCAGCGTGCTCTGGCGCGGAACTGCGGCTACGATCGAAGAAGCTAAGGCGCGGATTCGGGAGTTGGCGGCTAGTGCGCCGGGGCAGTACATCATCTTGAGCCGGCAGACTGGGTCGAAGTATGTGGTGCAGGGTGGGAACGCAGTGCTTTAGTTGAGATTGTCTGCGGGACTACCGCTTCCCGCTGAGCTCGCGTGACGGAATTTTCTAACGGCGGTTCCGCGTTGTCCGTTCGCGTTACGCAGAGGTCAATGGCTTACATTCTCTCAGCTGTTACTCAGGCGGGCGCAGCGAGCAGCGCCCCAACGGGAGAAACTTCACCAGACATCAACGCTGCCAGTTTTTATCTTTCCGGTCGTTACTTCTCGAGCTCTCCGAATCTGCGTTTAACCATTTGGCAGCTTTATTTTCGTGCCAAATACGACACAATTTCGAACTGGCCTGCGATGGCAGGATGAACGCACTACAGTGATTACTGTATAGTCGCACCTGAAGTGCCAAATATAATTGCGTCTAATAGATAGGCGCTCACAGAATACTCCCGGGAACTGAACCGGCGTCTGGTCCGAATTGACTAACGGAATTTTGAATTTCCGCGCGGATTGCCATGCGTGCGGAGGGATTGATGCGCATTCTTGTGGTGGATGATCATGAGTTGGTGAGGAAGGGGATCTGCTCGCTGTTGGCGAGTGATCCCCGGCTGACGGTGTGCGGCGAGGCGATGGACGGCCGCGAGGCAGTGAAGAAGACCAAGGAATTGCGCCCCGATGTGGTGATCATGGACATCAGCATGCCGAACATGAACGGCATCGAGGCCACGCGAGAGATCAAGAGTTCGGATTCGGACGCCGAGATCGTGATCGTTAGCCAGCATTCGGCGCCGGAGATGGTGCGGCAGGCGTTTAATGCGGGGGCGCGCGGGTACGTGATGAAATCGAGCATTTCGCGCGATCTGCTGGAAGCCATTGGCAAGGTTTCCCGCCAGGAACCGTTCGTCAAGGTCGACGGGCATAGCGATCAAAAATCCGAGTTGGACCCGCAGGAGATCCTGAAGCGCAACGGGGAGATTGAGAAGGCGCTGCGTGAGAGCGAGGAGCGCTTTCGCTCGGCCATGAACAACATGGCTGAGGGCTTGTACATGGTCGACAGCGAGGGGCTGGCGACTTATGTGAATCCTTCGGCAGAAAAGATGTTTGGATGGAGCGCCGCGGAATTGCTTGGGAAAAAAGTGCATGACATCACGCACTACAAGCATCCGGATGGCAGCCCGTTTCCGGCGGCGGATTGTCCGGGACTGCAGGTGTTGGAGCGAGGCATCGAGCTTCGCGATCACGAGGACGTGTTCATCCGCAAAGACGGCAGCTTTTTTCCTGTGGTGATCAGCGCCTCTCCGATGAAGAGCGGCGGGGCTGTAACTGGGGTCGTGGTTTGTTTTCGCGACGACACGAAAAGACGCCTTTCGGTGCAGACTTTGGAAGCGCAGATTGTGGAACGCACACGGCAACTTGAACGTGCCAGCGAGAAACTCCGGGAGCTCTCGGTAAAGTTATTGCAAACGCAAGATGAAGAGCGGCGGCGTATCGCGCGCGAATTGCATGATGGCGTGGGGCAACTGCTTGCGGCTATGAGCATGAATATTTCGCTGCTGGAGAGCGAACGATCGAAGCTGAGTCCCGCTTCGCTGAAGGCGGTGGAGTCTAACCTCAAGCTCATTGAGGATGCCGGGCAGGAAATCCGGACGATGTCGCATTTGCTGCATCCGCCGCTTCTGGATGAGGTGGGCCTCGATTCGGCGCTGCGCTGGTATGTGGATGGGTTTGCGGAGCGCAGCAAAATTTCTGTCGACCTGCAACTTTCTCCCGGCTTTAGCGATGGATTGCCGCGGGATTTTGCGTTGTCGCTGTTTCGCATCGTGCAGGAATGTTTGACGAATATTCATCGGCACTCCGGAAGTCTTTCGGCGTTCGTCGCAGTGGAACGGTCGGCGAATGAAATCAGTTTGACGGTGAGCGATCACGGCCGTGGAATTCCGGCCGATTTGCGAGGCAGGATCGCCAGCGGAGAAAGTTCTGGAGTGGGCTTCCGCGGGATGCGCGAACGAATTCGGCAATTCGGCGGAAGGTTGGACGTTTCTTCGGACGAGAACGGGACGCAGGTGCTGGCGGTGCTGCCCTTCGCCCCGTCGAAAGATAAATCGGCGAAGGCGGGGACGGAGGCGAGCGGCGACGTAGCGCTGGTAGACGAGGGCGGGGGCTCTGAAATCATCGAGGAGGAACCGCGGACTGAACCCGCGACGATTCTCTGTATCGATGACGAAACTGCGGGGCTGATGCCGCGCCGGCTTTTGCTGGAATCGGCCGGCTACCGCGTGATTGAAGCGCGCTCCGGACTCGAAGGCATTCGGCTCTTTCAGTCCGAAAAAGTGGACGCGGTGATTCTGGACTACTGGATGTCGGGAATGAAGGGAACGCAGGTGGCTTCGGAGTTGAAGCGAATCAAGCCCGGTGTTCCGATCATTGTGCTCTCGGGAATGATGGAGTTGCCGGGAGAAGCCGCCGGACTTGTCGATGAATGGATGATCAAAGGAAGCACGCGCGCCGAGCAGCTACTAAATTCCATCAGTACATTGATTGAGAAGCGGCGAGAGTAGGGGAGGAGGCTCACCACCCTCCCGCGTTGGGATTGGGTGTTGGTTTTCCTGTTCTCATTTTTGTCGGGCTCGAGACGCAACAGCAATTATTAGTGCGAGCGGGTAGCAAGCTCACGTTACATCTTGGGATTTACTGGAGAACCGAGCATGCGGCCTAGCTCCGCGTTGAATTGGTGGCACCGAATCGTAGTCGTTTCGCTGCTATTTGCCGCCTCTGGAACTCCGGTACATGCCCAATCGAATCAAACCTCGCAAGAACAATTAAAACAACTCAGTCTGGAGCAATTGGGGGACGTTGAAGTTACGTCGAAAGCCAAAGCGCCCGAACGGGTATGGAAAACCGCCGCTGCTGTCTTCGTGATCACGCAAGATGATATTCGCCGCTCGGGCGCTACGTCGATTCCTGAAGCGTTGCGCCTGGCGCCTGGAGTGGAAGTGGCGCGGATTGATGGGAACAAGTGGTCCATCGGGATTCGCGGATTCGGGAGCCGGCTGTCGCGATCGGTGCTGGTGCTGATCGATGGGCGCAGCGTTTATAGCACGCTGCTCGCGGGCACCTATTGGGAAGTGCAAGATACGGTGATGGAGGACATCGATCGGATCGAAGTGATTCGCGGGCCGGGCGGAACGGTGTGGGGTCCGAACGCCGTGGATGGCGTGATCAATATCATCACCAAGAAAAGTTCGGATACGCAGGGATTTTTGGTCAGCACCGGCGGCGGCGACGAGGAGCAGGGATTTCTGAGTCTGCGCTACGGCGGAGGCAATGCGAACGGGCTTTCGTATCGCGTTTACGCGAAGGGCTACAACCGCGCGGCGGAAATTCATCCCGACGGAAATAATTACGATCGCTGGGGCGCGGCGCAGGAAGGATTTCGCGTGGACTGGAACAAGAACCAGCGCGATTCCTTCACGCTGCAGGGCGATTTATACAATGAGCGTGCCGGCGAAACCGTCACCAGCGTCACTTATGCCCCGCCCTTCTCGCAAGTGGTCACCGGCGGAGAGGATCTCTCTGGTGGAAATATTTTGGGACGCTGGACGCGAACTTTCAGCGAAGGTTCGGACATTCAGGTGCAGGCGTATTACGACCGCACCAACCGCACCGAACCGAATTTCAAAGATATTCGCAATACATTCGATATCGATTTCCTCCAGCGCTTTTATGTTGGAACGCGCAATCACTTTTCCTGGGGCCTCGGCGTGCGCGCCAGCCACGGCGATGAACCGACGATTGTCAGCGGACTGTTCTTCGATCCAGATGAACGAACCGATCAGCTCTACACCGGATTTATTCAAGACGATATTTCGCTGGTGCCAAAGCGCCTGACCTTCGAAATCGGCACGAAACTCTTGAAGACGAATTACACTGGCGTTGAGCCGGAACCGAGTGCGCGTCTGCTGTGGACGCCCACGGACACGCAGACGGTGTGGCTGGCGCTGACGCGCGCGGTACGTACGCCGGCGAGCATCGAGCGCGACTTTTTCCTCACCGGATTTGTGGGCATCGCGCCGAACGGCTTGCCTTTCTTCGCGCGCTTCAATGCCAATCGCCATTTCCAGTCCGAAAAACTCGAGGGGTATGAGCTGGGATACCGCGGGCTTTTGGGACGCAACGTGTACGTCGATGTCGCCGGCTTTTTCAATCAGTACCACGATCTCTTCAGCGAAGAAATTACCGGGGCCCCGTTCGTGGAAAATAATCCCCCTCCGACGCATTTGCTGCTTCCGGCACAGTTCCGCAATGGGCTCTATGGCTCGACGGCTGGCGGAGAAATCGGGCCGGAGTGGCGGCCTACCAGTTTTTGGCGCTTGCGCGGCTCGTATTCTTTTTTGCGGATGAGTTTAAAGAGGAGCGCGACGTCGATGGATGTGGGCACGGCGCCTTCGATTGAAGGCACCAGCCCGCAGCACCAGGTGATGGCGCAAACTTCGTTCGATTTGCCGAAGCGCGTGAATTTCGATTTCGACTATCGCTACGTGAGCGCCTTGCCGGGAATTCATGTTTCGGATTATTCGACGGCCGATGCGCGCATTTCCTGGAATTTCGCTCACCACTGGGAGATTTCGGCGGCGGGCAGAAATTTGTTGCAGCCTTCGCATGTGGAATTCGCCAGCGATCCCGGCCCGAACGTGGCGATCAAGAGAAGCTTCTACGGACAATTGGTTTTTAGAAGCAAGGAAAACTGAAAACGTGACCGGCGTTCCCCGCTGCTCTCTGGCTGATCTCCCGCGGCAAGGATGCTTGCTGCGCCCGCGGCGACGCGCGTTCACGGCCCGGATCGTTTTGGTTCTCGCCGGCTGCGCGTGCCTGGCTTCTTCTTCTCGCGCGCAGCAACCGAAAGCCGAGGAATACCAGGTAAAAGCAGTCTATCTCTACAACTTTGGGCGCTTCATCGAGTGGCCTGCGAGCGCGAAAACCGGCGATTCGTTTCCAATTTGCGTGTTGGGACGCGATCCGTTTGGAGCGGCGCTTGATACCACCGTTGCCGGCACTTCCATCGAACAGCAAAAGATTGTCGCGCGGAGGATTGCCCGAGCCCGCGAGGCGGCTGATTGCAGAATTTTGTTCATTAGCTCGTCGGAAGCCAGCCGTGTGAAAGAAATTGTGGCCGCGCTCGAAAAATCGCCGGCGCTAACGGTGAGCGACGCGCCCGGCTTCACCGCGAGCGGCGGCATGATTGAATTTGTGCGGAAAGAAAATAAAGTGCGCTTCGAGGTGAATCTCAGCGCGACCGAAAGAGCGGGATTGACCTTGAGTTCTCAATTGTTGAAGGTCGCCACGGCGATCAAAAAAGATCCCGGCGGCGGCGACGTGAAGAAATGATGAAGCTGCGCAATTCGCTTTCGAGAAAGCTCACCGCCATGAACATGCTGGTGAGCGGCGGGGCGCTGCTGTTCGCGTCGATCGCGTTTTTCGCTTACGAATTCACGGCTTACCGGACGAATGTGATTCTCGCACGCGGCACAGAAGCGCAGATTGTCGCGGCAAACTCGGTTAGCCCGCTGATTTTCAATGATCCTAAATCGGCGGAGAATACCCTGGCTGCTTTGCGCGTGTCGAAGCACGTCACCTTCGCCGGGATTTACAATACAAAAGGGGAGTTTTTCGCCGGCTATTGGCGCTCGCAAATTGGAAAGCCGTTTGCGTTGCCGCCGTCGGCGCTGGTGCAAAAACAAGTGTCGTGGTATGAAAACGGCGAGTTTGCGCTGGCGGAGACGATTGAGTTTCAGGGCAAGCCGGTGGGAATCGTATACATTCGTTCGGACCTCGACGCCGTCAAGGATCGCCTCAGAAGCTACGCATTAATCTTGTTCGGAATTCTCGCCGTTTCGCTGATTGGGGCGCTGGTGTTGTCGCGGCTGTCGCAGCGCGTTATTTCGCAACCAATTCTACGGCTGGCGGAAATTGCCGGGGTGGTCTCGCGCGACAAGAATTTCGAAGTGCGCGCGCCCGCCAACGGAGACCACGACGAAGTCGCAGTTCTTACCGGAGCATTCAACGAAATGCTCTCGGAGCTCCAGAAACGCAATTCGGATTTGCTGGAGAGCGAGCGGCAGTTCCGCACGCTCGCGGATTCCATTCCACAGCTTGCCTGGATGGCCGAGCCCAGCGGCGATCTCTTTTGGTACAACCACCGCTGGTACGAATTTACGGGCACGACGCCAGAACAGATGGCCGGATGGGGTTGGCAATCGGTGCACGATCCCGAGAAGCTTCCGGAAGTTGTCAGCAAGTGGCGCACATCGCTGGCTACCGGCGAACCATTCGAAATGATTTTTCCGCTGCGCGGCGCGGATGGCGCGTTCCGGCAGTTTCTTACTTTGGCCATGCCGGTGCGCGATGCGCAGAATCGCATCGTGCGCTGGTTCGGCACAAATACGGACATCACCGAACAGCAGCGCTCCCAAGAAGCCTTGCGGCAGACTGAAAAGTTGGCGGCTACCGGACGATTGGCGGCCAGCATCGCGCACGAAATCAACAATCCATTGGAAGCGGTCACCAATCTGGTTTACTTGGCGCGCAAGCAGCCGCTGAACGTTCAAAAATATTTGAAGCTGGCGGATGAAGAACTTGATCGCATCGCCCAAATCACGAAGAACACGCTGGGCTTTTACCGCGATAGCGCTTCTCCCAGCGAAGTAAATATTTCCCAGATGCTCGAGGAAGTTCAGGGGCTTTACGCGCGAAAATTGTTGTTCAAAAAGATTACGCTGCGCGCGGAGTACGGCGAGGACATCAAAATCGTGGGATTTCCCGGCGAATTGCGGCAGATATTTGCCAATTTAATCGCCAACGCCATTGAGGCTATTTCGGAAAACGGATGCCTGTCCATTCGTGCGTCAAAAGTGAGCGCGGGCGGAGCTTCGGGCCGTGCAGGAGTGCGCGTCACGTTCCTGGACAACGGAGCCGGCATCCCCGCAGCGAATCGAAAGAAAATTTTCGAGCCTTTCTATACTACGAAAAAAGACGTAGGGACCGGACTGGGACTTTGGCTGACGCTCGGATTGATTACCAAACATACGGGCTCGCTGCGGCTGCGAAGCAGCGTGGAACCGGGGAAGAGCTGGACAGCTTTTTCGGTGTTCTTGCCGGAACAGCCTCTAAAGAACTAAACTCTCGCCTCCGCGAATTGCGGGCGCGACATGGAGCTTTGATGATCACTGGCTGGCAGGCCCCAACTAGTGGAGACGCATTCCCTCTTTTCGGCGATCCGAAATGTACCGCGGAGGGCCGCGCACGGAATCCGAACGAGCGCGAGAATTTGGATGTCGAGCGGAAGAATCGCATCATCGTGGTCGATGACGAGGCGGTGATCGCTGAGACCGTGGTCGAAATTTTGGCGCAGGAAGGCTTTGAGGCGACCGCGGTGACCGATGGCGCTTCGGCGGTCGAGCTGGCCAAATCATTTGAGCCGGATGTCGTGTTGAGCGATGTGATTATGCCGGGGCTGAATGGCATTGAGACGGGAATCAAGATTCGCGAGCTGGTGCCCAAGTGCAAGATTATTTTATTTTCCGGGCAGGCGGCTACGGTGGACTTGCTTGAGAAGGCGCGGATGCAGGGACATCAATTCGAAATTTTGGCAAAGCCTATAAGTCCCGAGAAATTGATCGCGGTGATTCGCGCCAGTTCCGGCAATCCGTCCTGATAGACCGCGCGGTTTGATTTTGGCGATTTCGTTTTCTCGGCGCCGGACCGCGCCGGAGTCGTATCTGCTTTCAAGTCTGAAGCCCAAAAAAGAGATCGCCGCTCAGAACTTTTTCAATCGCCACAACCAAATCGCGGGCGGCCTGCGACTTCAGAACGTAGCCGTGCGCGCCGACATCGCGAACCTCAGCGGCGAGCCGCTCCGAATCGTGCATGGTAAAAATTAAAATGCGCGACGGAAGCTGCATGCTTTTGATGCGCTGCGCCACTTCGAGGCCGCTGGTGCCGGGCATGGTGATATCGAGAATTACGATATCCGGCGCCAAAGTTTTTACCGCGCTCAGGGCTTCTGTCGCGTTGGACGCTTCGCCGCAAATTTCCCATTCGGAGCGGGAGCGGCCAAGGAGCGTGCGAATTCCTTCTCGAACAATTTCGTGATCGTCGACAATCAAGATTCTCGGATTCATCGAGAATTTTCCGCCGATACCCCGCGGCTCGGGGCCGAGACTCGCCTTTACGTCACGCGCTGAGGCCGCGCGCTTCAGACAGACTCCGCCGGAGCATCTTCGTCGTCGGGGATGGGCACGGTAGCTGTGATCGTGGTTCCCTCGGGGCTGGATGACATTTCGAGCGAGCCGCCCACTTGGCGCATACGCTCATTCATCCCGCGCAGACCGACTCCCAAAGCGCCGACCCAATCCTGGCCGGACTTTTCAAAATTGTGATTCTTCAGGCCCTGGCCATGATCGCTGACTTCCAAAACCGCGGCGCCTTCCTTCATCGAAAGACGAACATCGGCTGTTTCACTGCCGGAGTGACGATGAACGTTGGTGAGACTTTCCTGCAAGACACGGAAGATGGCGAGCTCGATTTCGCTGGGCAGGCGTTTGAAATCGGCGGAAATCGAAAAGGTGGTGGCGATGCCGCTGCGCTTCATGAAGCCTTCGAGGTACCAGGGGATCGCCGATTTCAATCCCATCTCTTCGAGCATCGGAGGATAGAGGAGATAGGAAATTGTGCGGACCTCTTTGACGGCTTCGTCCGTCATTTGGGCGCATTGCTTGATGTCATTGGCGTCGGTGGCGGGATTTCCGCTCGGGCGGTTGACTAGCGAATCGAGCTTCATCTTGAGCACCGCTAGATTCTGGCCGAGACTGTCGTGCAGGTCGCGGCCAATGCGGCGGCGCTCTTCATCTTGCGTGCGCAACAAATGGAGCGAGAGCTGGCGCAGGGATTTTTCCGAAGTCTGCAATTTTCGCTGGGACTTCTCAAGCTCGCGCTGCGCCAACATTTTCTCCGTCGCGTCCCGCGTAACCTTTCCGAATCCGATGAGCGTGCCTTCGCCGTCTTTAACCGGCGTGATGATTACGTTGGCCCAGAACTTGGAGCCATCCTTGCGCACGCGCCAGCCTTCATCCTCCAGGCGGCCGTCGCGCAGGGCGATTTCCAGTTCGCGCTGCGGCTTGCCGGCGGCGACGTCCTCTGGGGGATAAAAGACGGAAAAGTGCTTGCCGATAATTTCCGTGGCTTTGTAGCCTTTGATGCGTTGCGCGCCGCGATTCCACGTTTTGACTCGTCCATCAGGCTCGAGCATGAAGATGGCGTAATCGTGTACGGCTTCCACTAACAGCCGCAATTGCTGATCGATTTGATGGAGAGCTTTTTGCTTTTCGAGGGCTTCGAGCTTTTGCTGCAATTCTGCGACGCGGCGGGAGCGCTCGTCAGGGATGTCTTGGCTGTCCTGCGGCGCGAATGTCTCGTCGGGAATCACGCTCGTATGCTCTGTACATATTCTCATGAACGGCTCGGCGTGCGCGCAATCGGTAAAACCGGTCATGGGGTAGGCGCACCGCAGCGTAAACGAGTGCTGCTTCGCCAGATCGTTCCAGAGACCTTCGAGCTTAATGGCGGCTTCGTGCTTTCCCTCGGCCCAGAGAATTGCCACCATCTCGCCAAAAATAACGATGCATGGCGAGTCGTGCTTGACTGAAGATTTGGCTCGTTCGACCAGGCGGCCGATCAACGCTAAAAAACGCGTAGCGTCGGGCATTCCATCAACCATGAACTGAGCGAGAAGTTGAGGGGCTTCGAAAGCTTGGTAGCGGCCTTCCCGGATGAGTGTGTTGACGTCGTGGCCCATCGATTTGAGTTCGGCTTTCAGCGCGGCGTGGTGCTCGTACGTGGCTACTACGATGGCTGCGTCTCCGTTGCTGAGCGCGGGGCCAAAATAATTTGCCAAGGTGGAAATCAGGGCGCGATCTTCGCGATAGAACTGCACGATGTGGGCGGAACGAGGATCGTAGCCGCCCTTGCGGGTAGCCGCGTGAGTTCCGGCGACAAGGGAGGCTTTACTCGCGCTCATTTAGGCTCTCCTGTTCGTTGAACGGACCGGATGGGCCGGTCGAGGTGCTGTGTACTCGCTGCTTGCAGATTGTCCCGGTCAACGGCAACTCGCGATATCCGGTAGATGCTGTAGGTGTTTCTCTGGCAGCGAGGGTGGGGTTTGCTGCGCCAACCAATTCAATTTGGTGCACGTTGCGAGCGAAAGTGCTTGTTTGCCCAACAAATTCGCTAGCTAGCCAAGGTGCGAGAGCAATGGCCTGCCGCGATGCTAAGCCTGCGACCTGTTTCTTGCTGTCCGATTATCGGACTGTGCTCGCTGTGCTACCCGGTGGCGCGCTCGCCGGGTGCCCCACGCGCTGTATTTGCGCGTGGGGCGGCGGAACTTCACCGCGAACGTTTGCTAGTTCGTCGCACTCGCCTTTTGCTTTTTCACCTGCAGCTCGTTCACCACTTGTTTCACGTTCGGCACGCCGGCTGCCACGCGCTGGGCTTCCGCTCGCCGCCCCTGGGAATTCACGTCGCCGCTCAGCTTCACAACGCCCTTGCTGACGTCATACTTCACGGTCTTCATTCCATGCTGAATCAACGCCGCGTCGAGATCTTTTTCGATTCCGCTGTCGAGATCGGAATCAATTTTCTTGGCGTCACTTTCGCCGCCTGGGGGCGCCACGCTGATTTGATTGGCTACCACTTGCGGCGCGGCAAAACTCCGCGCGATCGATTCCGCCTGAGCTTTCTGATCGTCCGAAGGGACTTGGCCGGTCAGCGTGACGACGCCCAAATCGCGATCCTGGCTGACTTTTACGGCTTGCAGTCCGGCCTGATCGAGTGAGTCGCGAATGCCTTTGGTGACGTCCGGAGATTTCGCGGAGGTTCCTGAGCAGCCCGCGAGAGTTGCGACGAAGAGTAGCGTGAGAATGGTGCGGAAGAGCTGGTTGATTTTCATGTGGCTCCCTTTCGTTTCGTTAAAAAGTCGCGGGGGAAATATGAGGCGGAGCGCGAGAAAAAGTAATCAGGTGTTGGCCGTAGCGAACGATGGAAATGGATGTAATTCCAAGTAGCGCCGGCGTCCCTGCCGGCATCTTCCGAAGAGAAAGTACCCAACGGCAAAAGTCGCGGCCGGACCGGGCAGACCACTAGAGCGCCGATAATCCCGGCACCGCCCTGGTTTTCGCAAGAATCCGTCCACGGCGAACCCAATCAATACAGCGAAGCAAATCAAATCGCGCGTTCAGTGCGCGCGGCCGCGGCATTCCGGATGCGTGCAAGTGCAATCAATATCCGGCGTATCCTCCATCGCTTCGCATTGCGCGCTGCAATACTTTTTGCCTGTGACCATGCACGTGCAGTTCGGATGCGCGCATTTCTTTGCGTCTGATGCCATAAATGCCTCCATTCAAAGCGCCGAGTGGTGTGCGAACTTTTCGGCAAGTGTTTGTGCCCCGAGCTCTTCGCGATTGCGTTTAAGGAGCCGGGCTCGACCTTCGAGCCCGGCTTCGTTTGGATGTACGGAATGAAATTATGAACTTTTCGCCTCGTGGAAACTTAATTCGAGCCGAACTTCGCCGTGCGCGCGACATCGGCTTCCTTTACGTCGCTGGAAGCCTCGCCCGTCGAAGAAACATCTTCTCCGCCCGTGGCTTCGATGAGTTGCTTGGCGCGCTTGATCTCGTCCGAGGTGTCGCAATGGACGGAGAGAAGAATGCCGCCCTTCTTCAAGCGGCCTTCGTAGCGCTTGGCTTCGAATTCGGGGATGCCCATGCCAATCAACGCGCCTGTAAATCCGCCGACTGCTCCGCCGACACCCAATCCAGCCAGACCAGCCATGATCGGGCCCGCCGCGATGAATGGTCCAAGGCCAGGGATCGCCAGAAGACCAACGCCGGCCAAAACTCCCAGTGCTCCACCGATAATGCCTCCAGTGGTGACGCCTGCTGCAGCGCCCTCAGGGGCCTTGGTGGCCTTTTCCGTTCCCATATCCTTGGCGCCCAGACTTTCCGGCAAGAGCACCGAAATATCCGCTACCGGGAAACCACCGCTGGCCAGCGCGCTGGCGGCATTTTCGACGCCCGTACGCGTGGAGTAAATCCCGAAGACCGCGACTTTTTTATTTTCCGACATTGGCATTTCTCCTTTTCGATTGGGTGCGATTTGAGAATTTGAATTTGATCGGCACTACTTCGACGGCGCGATGGTGAGCTTGTTGGTTACGTTTTCTGCCCCGGCAACGGCTTCCGCCTTGGCCTGCAACGCGGCCTTCTCGTCTTCCGAGCGGACCGGCCCGCGCAGAATGACTTTGCCGTCTTGAGTGATTACCTTGATGTTGTGCGCGTAGGTGGAAAGCGTTGTGTCGTCGTGAATGGATTTGCGGATTTTTTGGGTGATCGCGCGGTCCGCAGGATTCATTTTTTGTTGATCCGCGGTTGGCGGATTTTGGTCTTTGTTGGACTTAGTGTTGTCGGGAGCGGGTTGCTGATCCTGGTAGCGAACGGCTGGCGCTGCCGATAGCGCCGCTCCGAGAAGCAGCGAACCTAGCGGGAGCGCCCATCGCGAAATTCGGTTGAGGCTTTTCATGATTTCTCCTGTGTTGGTTGAGAGTTCAGGTTCTCTATGGCCTCGAACTAACTTGTGTGGCTCGATATCGGCTTCTCTACAAGACAAGGGAGCCGAAATGCGGGAGGAAGAACCCTCCCCTACGAAGAGCCGAAGAAAAGCGCCGTGGCGCCTTTTGGCGCCACGGGGCTTTTCGGTTGACTAGTGTTTCTGCTGACCTTGCTTCACGCCGCGGTCATCGGTTTCGGTGTTGGACTTATTTTCGCGATCGCGGTTGGTGCCTTCGTTCTGGCCTTGACGCTGGCCGCCTTGCTGTTGCTGTTGTGGGTTGCTCTTTTGGCCTTGCTGGCCGCCTTGGTTGCCGCCTTGGCTGGTTTGATTGCCCTGTTGCTGGTCGCCTTGCGGTTGATTCTGCCCGCTGTGCTGGCCAGAGCCGCTGCGCGGATCTTCGTGACCGGTCTGCGTGCCTTGGCCGCCCTGCTTGCCGGAAGCCTGTTCGGTTGGAGGCATGCCGCCGCCCTGGTTATATTGATCGGGCTTGTTGCGCTTGTTGGGATCCTGCTTGCTGGGATCTTCCTGCTGAACTTCCGGTGCCTGACCGCGTCCCGGATTATTCGGATCGCCGTACTCGCCTTGCTTCTTGGTTGCTTCTCCAGCCATGGTGTGTCTCCTTTTGTCTTTTAATTTGCTTCCCTTCCAAAATTTCGAACCCTGATCTTTTGTTAAGCGCGAGCCGCTTTGGTTTTGCCGCGCCCTGCTACTCGCGACGTTTCTTCCACTTCCTCTTCGCCGGCGGCTTCCACGTTGATCTTCTCCGCGAGCTGAGTCAGTTTCTGATCCGTCTCCTTCTCTTCCTCGAGTGTCTGGTTCAACAAATCGGCGGCCGCTTCATCACCCAACAGCACGGCGTACGTTCTCACGCAGCCGTAGCCGGCGATTTCGTAGTGCTCGACGCGTTGGGCCGCCGAAATCAGCCCGGCATCGCGCATTTCGGATTCGTCGTGCTCTTCGATCATTTCTCCGCCCTCGGTGATGAGCCCCTCCATGCCCTTGCACTTCTTGCCTTTCGGGCTCTCACCCAAGTTGCCGAAGATTTTCTCGAGCCGGCTGACGTGCCCGCGCGTCTGCTCGAGATGCGCCTCGAAGCCTTTGCGCAGTTCGTCCGACTCGGACGCCTTGGCCATCTTCGGAATCGCCTTGAGCAACTGCGTCTCGGCGCTGTACAAGTCCTTCAACTCGTCGATATAAAGTTCCCGCAATGAATTTTCTTCCATCATGAGCCTCCCTCAGATTTGCGGTGCGCCGACGGATGCGTTGCACCACGAAACGCAGGTTACGCGGCGCAAGCAAATGCAACCATCCCGCGAAGGCTGTAAAAGCGTGCGTAGGCATCCTTGACTTTCGGATCAGGAAATTTTTTGTAGCAGTGCGCGACGAAACGAAAAAAGAAACGAAACGTCCCTCAAACCGTAAAGGGCGCTGCTACATAGGACTACAGGCGCTCCCTTAAATGTATACAGCGAAGGCCGAATCGACGATTTGCGCCGCGCCTTCTACACTGCGCGGGTTAATTGCGGCTGTGATCGACGTCCCGTTTCGCAGCTTCGCGGAACATAAACGCACCAGCACTCGCACAGCACAGAGAAAAGGGCCACGCAACAGGCAAATAAGGAGGACACACGATCATGAAGAAGAAACTGGTCCCAATTATTACCGTTTCTCTCGCAGCCGCATTTGCTGCAGGTCCCTCGTTCGCGCATGCCCGGCCGGCATCGGCTGCTTTTCTGACGATTCCACAAGATCAGGAAAAACCGCCTGAGAAGCCGCCGGCCAAACCGCAAGAGCCGTCAGCGAAACCGCCAGAGAATCCGCCGGCTCATGAACCCGACGCAAAACCGCCGGCCAAGCCGGAAGAAAAACCGCGGCAGGAGGAAAATCCCCCGAATCGTCCGGCCAATAATGAGGAAAAGCCGAAGCCGGTGAAGCAGCCCAAGCAAGACAACAAGATGACCCAGAATCACAACGACCAGAATAAGAAGAGCGTTCACGCGCAACAGAACGTTCACTATTCGTTCCGCTCGCAGGATAAAACCACGCTGAAGCAGCACTTCGACACGCAGATCCGCTCCGTCGATCGCTCGCATCGTGAGCACATTCGCGTGGGCGCATTCATCCCGCAAGAAAGCGTGACGTTAATTCAGCCCGTTCCGGTAGAAGTAGTCGGTTTGCTGCCGCCGATTCCGGAAGGCTGCGTGGTGGGCTTCTGGGACGGCTTCATCGTCGTCTACTACCCGGATGATTTCTACGTGGTGAGCTACATCGATCTCCTCTAATACGGCGCATCCGGCTCGCGGGCCGGACGCATCCCGCCCAATCTCCCCTGATGCTGGCTCCGCCGCTCGAAAGAGCGGCGGGGCTAGCCCCCCTCCGAATAGTTGCGCCCGTCGCGGCAGAAATCTCGCACCTCGCCACCAAGATTTCCCGCCGTCCGCACGACCGGGTTGTGTAATTCCGCCCCTTCTAGTATTAATTATCGTGTAGGCAAGTCGTTCCCAGACGGACATTTAAACCCAGGCGGGAGCACGCGCGATGAGCGATACTTCGAAAGATCCCAAGTCCCCGAAAGACGAAACGGCCAATTCCGAAAAGCCGGCGGTCACTCTTCCCGGCACCGTCGAAAAAATTATCCCTCCGCTTACCTCGAACGACCCTGAAAAAGCGCAGATCGCCGTCGAAGGAGCCGAGGATCTCTATCGCGAAATTCGCGTGGAGAACACCTTCCAGGATGCCGCCGGCAACGACGTGCAACTAAAACTCGGCGCGCAGGTAGAAGTCACCATCGAAGCCGACAAAGCCGATACCATCCCGAAAAAGCCCGATCACAAGAAACCGAGCCAGTCCGCCGCAGGCACGTGATCAGTATGGCCCGCGCCGCGGGCAGGAGCCGTTCGTAGGGCCCGCGCTTTATGGCGGGCCTCTTCAGGCAATCCGTAGCCAAAGCCGCCGCTCAAGTCCAAACGAAATCGACCGTCCTGGGGTAACTCCGCCAGCCTCGTACAGGCTTCTCTCGATATCAACCCACGAGCGCAAACCGCTAAACTCGCGGCGGCATCGATACTTCCTATTCGAGGAGCCCCACATGAGCGGATCCAACAGTTCCAGCACGATCCTGACTTTTATCGTCGGCCTGGGAGTGGGCGCGGCCGCGGCGCTGCTGCTGGCCCCGAAATCCGGCGACGAACTGCGCTCTGATATCGCCGACCGTATTAACGATGGAGTTGAGAACGCTCGCGGCTCCGTCCGCCGCGCCACCATGCACGCGAAGCGCCGCGCCGACAAGCTCGTCAGCATGGCCAAAGACGAAATCCAGGATGTGATCGACGCCGGCGACGAAGCCTACACCGAAGCAAAAAACGCGTAGCCTCCAGCTAAAGATAAGTGGCCGCCAGCCACGTATCTTCAGGATGCCTTCGTAGGGGCCGGGGTTCACTACCGCGGCCCGCACTAGCTTTGGGTTTTTCTCGCTAGCCGAAGGGGCCTACAATTTTTCTGAAATAATTCCTGAAATTTGTCGCAATCACTCCAGCAGCGTCACATTCCCACTCGCAATGTCGTAATACGCAGCAACGACCTTCAGCTTGCCCTCTTTCAGCAATCCGGAAATCACAGGAGAAGATTCCCGCAGCAGCGCTGCCTGTATCTTCGCGTTAGCCTTGATAACGGGCTCAAGGTCGTGTCCAGCCTGATCCACAGCCGGCTGAATATGCGGGTACAGCGAACTGATTTGCCCGGGCACCTCCTTCCCGTAAATCGTCGCCTTCACCGCTCCACAGCTCCCATGCCCCATCACCAGAATTATTTTCGTGCCCAGGACCGCCGCTCCATACTCGATACTCCCGATAATCTCCGGCGTAAGAATGTTGCCGGCCACGCGATTAACGAATATATGCCCGATGGTCTGATCGAAAATCAGCTCCACCGGCACACGCGAGTCCGCGCAAGAAAGCACCGAAGCAAATGGCTCCTGCTTCTCAACAGTATTCTGCTTGAGCATCGCAAGATCCTGCTCGAAAGAAGTCATGCGCCCAGAAGAAAACCGTTTATTGCCATCCATCAGTTCTTGCAAAGCAGCATCCGGCGAAAGTTTGCTCTGCGCCAACACCGCTCGCGGCGCAGCAAGCTCCCAGCCGGCAGCGGCAACTAGTCCGGCGAGCGCCCCGCCCGAACTCATCTGCAGAAAACGTCGCCTCGACGATTCCCTATTGTTTTCACCGAACGCGCCCTCTCGCGAATCAGAAATAAAAGTCAAATGTAGAGTCTCTCCTTAAGCTCAGACCGCCCGCACGCACTCGCTCTATATGATTCCGGCGAATTATTCCCCAAAAGCCGTCCGTTCGCCACATCCAAGTAGCCCAGTAGCACAGGCACTCCTGCCTGTGTCCGTCTGAGCATTTCGCGAAGGATAGCCATGAGGACGTCTTCGGTTACAGCGTACACACGCAGGAGTGCCTGTGCTACAAGACTACGTTTTGCACGATTGAATCGTCCGAACGGTGCTCACGCAGGCGCACGTCTAGGCTCGCCGTTCCCTTTGCGCTACACTTCCGGCACTCCTATGAAGGTGATTCCGCGTGCCTCCTGATGAAACCGGGCCGGGCGAACCTCGTGATCCTCGCGATCTGGGCCGCGACGACGACGCAACGTTACCAATTGTTCCCGAGTCGCAGATCGTTACGCGCACGATTGAGCTGGGCGAGTCTGTAACCGGCGCGGTCATCGGCCCGTATCGCCTCCTCGAAATGGTCGGCGAAGGCGGCATGGGCGAAGTGTGGCTTGCCGAGCAGAAGCAGCCGGTGCGCCGCCGCGTGGCGCTGAAGCTGATCAAGGCGGGGATGGACACGCGCGAAGTGGTCGCGCGATTCGAATCCGAGCGGCAAGCGCTGGCGCTCATGGATCACCCGGCGATCGCCAAAGTCTTCGACGCCGGCTCGACTCCGCAAGGCCGTCCGTACTTCGTGATGGAGTACGTCACCGGCGTTCCCATCACCACTTATTGCGACACGCACAAGCTCACCACCCGCGAGCGCCTGGAGCTATTCATCCGCGTTTGCGAAGGCGTGCAGCACGCGCACCAAAAAGCCATCCTGCATCGCGACCTGAAGCCCTCGAACATTCTAGTGAGCGAAGTGGACGGCAAGCCGGTGCCGCAGATCATCGATTTCGGCGTGGCCAAAGCGACGGCGCAGCGGCTCACGCCCGACACGCTGTACACGCAGCTCGGCACGATTGTGGGAACGCCCGCGTACATGAGCCCCGAGCAAGCAAATTCCGCGGGCGTGGACGTGGACACGCGTACGGATGTCTATTCGCTAGGCGTGATTCTCTACCAGCTACTTGTCGGCGAGCTGCCGCTCGATTTCACCCGGACGCCTCCCGATCAATTCCGCAGCCGCCTGCGCGATGAGGATGTCGAGCGGCCCAGCACCAAGCTGCGCACGAAGGGCGATCAATCGAGCGTCACGGCGCAAAACCGCAGCGCCGACCCGCCGACTTTAGTGCGGCAAGTGCGCGGCGATCTCGACGCGATCACGCTCAAATGCCTGGAGAAGGAACGCGCGCGGCGCTATTCCACGCCGGCAGAATTGGCCGCCGATATCGGGCGCTATTTGCGGAACGAGCCGGTGGTGGCGCGTCCCGCGAGCTTTGGGTATCGCGCGCGCAAATATGTCCGCCGACATCGCGTGGCCGTCGCCGTAGCCGCAGGTACCGTGATTCTCCTCGTCTCCGGCGCCATCGCGCAAACGCTCGAATTGCGGCGCATACGGCGCGAACGCGATCGCGCCGATCGCGTCACGCAATTCATGACCAACATGTTCAAGGTTTCGAATCCCAGTGAAGCGCGCGGCAACGACGTTCGCGCGCGCGAAATTCTCGATAAAGCCTCGAAAGATATCGACACGGGCCTGGCGAAAGATCCCGAGCTGCAAGCGCAGATGATGCACGTGATGGGCAAGGTGTACGACAGCCTGGGCCTCTACTCGAAATCGGAAGCGCTGTATCGCCGCGCCTGGGAAATTCGCCGCGCCACGCTGGGCCCAAAGAACCGCGACACACTCGAATCGATGACGCAGCTCGCCTACGTGCTCGACGAGGACAGCCACTACCCGGAGGCGGAGAAGCTGACCAGCGAAACGCTGGAGCTGCGCCGCAGCGCGTTTGGTCCCAAGGACCGCGACACGCTTTTTTCGGAAGCGCAGCTCGCGCTGATTTACAACGAAGAAGGCCGCTTCCCCGAAGCCGAAAAATTGAGCCGCGCGACGCTCGAAACCGCGACGCGCGAATACGGCGCTCAAGACGAGACGGCGCAAATCGCGCGGCAGCACCTGGCCATCGACTTGGCCTACGAAGCGAAATTTCCCGAAGCCGAAAAGGAGTTTCGCGAAATCTACGAGGACGACAAGCAGCGCCTGGGCGCCGACAATCCCACCACGCTTGGCGCGGCGAACAATCTCGGCGCGATCCTGTCGCAAGAGGAACGCTGGCCCGAAGCCGAAAAGGTGTATCGCGATTCGCTGGAAATCAAAACGAGAGTGCAGGGACCGGAGCATCCGCTCACGTTGATGACCATGGGAAATCTCGCGCAGGTGCTGACCAACGAGAAGCGTTACCCCGAGGCGGAAAAATTGCTGCGCGATACGCTGGCGGTAAAGACGAAAACGCTCGGGCCCGAACATCGCTCGACGCTGGTGACCATGGGAAATCTCGCGGAGTTGCTGCAAATCGAAGGGCAGAACGCAGAGGCAGAGAAACTTGTGCAGCAGACACTGGACATCGAGCGGCGCGCCCTCGGACCGGATCATTCCGACACGCTGGTGACGTTGTACAGCCTCGCCACCATTTTGAAGAGCGAGAAGCGCTATCCGGAAGCCGAAAAAGTTTACCGCGACGCGCTCGCCGGCCGCCGCCGCGCCCTCGGCGACGATCATCCGCTCACCGCCGAAACTTCGTACTACCTCGCCTGCGTCCTGGCGATCGAAGGAAAGCGCGACGAGGCGTTTACGAACCTGCAATTTGCCGTCGACCACCGGCTCAAGCCGGAATACCGCCAGGAGATCGAGAAGAACGCCGATCTGCAATCGCTGCACAGCGACCCGCGCTTCGCCGCGCTACTGGCCAAGTCGCAGCAGCCTCCTGCTTCTGCCGCAGCCGCAAAATCAAACTAAACAGTCTAAGATGGAGCCACGGAGAAAAACGATGGAGGCTCGAAGCTCGTCGAAAAGAAAGCGCTGGATACTTATTGCGAGCGCGGTGGTGGTCGCAGTTCTGCTGGCAGCAGCCGCTTTGCCATTTTTGATCGATGTGAATACGTTTCGCCCGATGCTCGAATCGAGGGCCAGCCAGGTGGTCGGGCGAACGGTCAAGCTCGGCACTCTGAAACTGTCGGTGTTTTCGGGGAAGCTTCTCGCCGACGACGTGGAAGTTAGCGACGATCCGGCCTTCAGCAAATCCGCTTTTCTGACCGCCAAGTCTGTCGAAATCGGCGTCGACTTGATGCCGCTGATTTTCTCGAAGAAGTTGAATGTTACCGCAGTCGTCGTCGATCAGCCGCAGCTCACCGTGCTGCAATCGCCCGATGGGACGTTCAACTTTTCGAGTATCGGCAAGGGCGCGCAAAATAGCGGAGCCTCGCCGGTTTCGACCACGCCGACGGTGCTAGTGAATACGTTCCGGTTGACCGACGGCAAACTGACGGTCGGGCGTACGGATTCCTCCGTCGCGAGCCGCGTGTATGACAATTTCAATCTCGAAGCTGACGCCTTTTCGTTTAGTTCGTCATTTCCGTTCAAGCTGACAATGAACCTGCCAGGCGGCGGGAACGCGGCGATCTCCGGCAATGCGGGGCCGATCCGTCTCGCCGATATTCTCAGTACTCCGTTCAACGCCAGCGTTAAGGCTAGCGCCGTCAATATTGCTGCTTCTGGAGTGGTCGATCCAGCCAACGGAATCGCCGGGATGGCCAGCGTGGACGAAACCGTGATGTCGGATGGAAACACCGCCGCAGCGACGGGGACGTTGAACATTGCAGGGGCGAAACTTTCTCCGCAGGGAACTCCTTCGCCGGTACCGATCGCCGTCAAGCACAACATCGAAGTGGACCTACGCCAACAGAGCGTGAAGGTGACACAAGCAGATATCGGCATTGGCAAAGCGCAATTTCACGCGACCGGGACGGTGCAGAGTAAAGGTGACGCGATCAGTGTGAATCTTCAGTTGAGCGGATCTGATGTGCCTGTCGATGAGATCAAAGCGATGCTGCCATCGCTGGGCATGAAAGTTCCCACGGGCTCGCGCTTGCAGGGCGGCAGCGTGTCGGCAAAACTGGCGATCAGCGGGACGGTCGCTTCACCGGTGATCGCGGGAACTTTGCAGGTCTCGAATACCACTGTCGCCGGATTCAATCTGGCCGCGCATCTCACTTCGATGGCCGGGATTGGAGGAGCGGCAGCGTCGGCGTCCGATATGGTGCTGAGCAGTATGGCGCTGAAAGTGAGAGCAACTCGCGCCGGCGTAGAGGTGGAGAACATCACGATGAACGCGCCCGCCGTCGGCGATGCCACAGGTGCGGGCACGATCAGCCCGGCCGGCGCACTCGATCTCAAGATGATTGCGCATCCGACGGGCGGCTTTGCGGGAGCTTTGACGAAGATGGCGTCAGTCGGCAACGGCAACGCGACGGTTCCCGTCACCATCGAGGGCACGCTGGAAAATCCAGTCATTCGGCCGGACGCCGGCGCAGGCGCGCGCAGCATCGCCGGGCAAACTGCCAAGGGCGTGGCGTCAGTTCCGGGCCGCGCGATTGGCGGGCTCTTCGGAAAGAAGAAAGATAAGAAGAATTAGCCGGGAGTTCGCGGCAGAAGTTAACTGCGCGGCATGGTGGCGGATGGCGCCGGGCCTATTTCGCCTTCCCATCGTGCGATCACGTAAGTGGCGAGACAATTCCCCAGGACATTTACGCCAGTGCGCGCCATATCCATGAGCTGGTCGATGCCGAAGAGAAGAAACACCGGCTCAAGCGGCAAATGAAAAGTGGTTGCCGTGGCCAGCACGATTACGAGAGACGCGCGCGCCACTCCTGCAACGCCTTTGCTGCTGACCAAAAGCGTAAAGAGCATCACGATCTGTTGCCCGGCGCTCAAATGAATCCCCGCCGCCTGGGCCACGAAAATCAAAGCCAAAGATTGATAGAGGCTGGAGCCGTCGAGATTGAAGCTGTAGCCCGTGGGCAGCACGAAAGCTACGGTGTCTCGCGGCACTCCGAGAGTTTCCATTTCTTCCATGGCGCGCGGCAACGCGGCTTCCGAGCTGGCGGTGGCGAAGGCAATCGTTACCGGTTCGGCGACGGCGCGCAGGAATCTCCGCATTGGCACTCGCACGAATAACGCGATCGGAAGCAAGACGCCGAAGATGAACACGGCCAGCGCGACGTACATGGTGGCCAGCAGCTTGAGCAATGGCATCAGCACACCGAGTCCGAGGTGCCCTACGGTGTAAGCGATGGCGCCGAAAACGCCGATGGGCGCGAGCAGCATCACCAGATTCGTGAACTTGAACATCGTATCCGCGAGGCTTTCGGAGAAATTCAGCAGCGGGCGGCGTTTTGGCTCGGGCACCATGGCCAACGCCAGACCAAACAGAATACTGAAGACCACGACTTGCAGCACTTCGCCTTCGGCGACGGACTTGGCGATGTTCTCGGGAAAAATATTGATGATGATATCTTTCGCTGAATGCGGTGCGACATTCAGCGGTTGCGCTGCGACTCCCGCGGGAAGCTGCACTCCTTCGCCTGCGCGGCTGATGTTGATCGCCACGAATCCGATAATCAGCGCCAGCGTCGAAACGATTTCGAAATAAACGAGCGCTTTGATTCCCATCCTGCCGACTTTTTTCAAGTCGGCGTGCCCAGCAATGCCCACTACAAGCGTGCTGAAGATCAGCGGCGCGATGATTACTTTGATCAGCCGCAGGAAGATTGTCCCGAGGATCTGCAGGTTTACAGCGGCCGCCGGCCAATCGTGCCCAAATTCCACTCCGGCAGCCATGCCGAGAAGTATCCACGACGTGAGCGAGCGCCGTTGAGCGGCATAGGCGGCGAACAGCGCGATGGCCAGCCATCGGATTACCGCTAAGATCGCCGGAGAGAGAGAAAGCCAGCCGAGACGTTGACCCAGGCCGAGAGCTGCAGCGAAAAACAGGGCCGCGAACGCCGCAGCGAGGGTCTTGGACTTCAAGAAGTAATCCGCATCACACGATGGAGGATGAAATCGCGAGCACGTTAACGCGGAGCCTATGCAAAGTCAACGCGTGATATATTGCAACGTCGTCAAGACGCTGAAAAAACCTAAAGATGCAGACCACAAAGATACTTTTTTTTGCGGGATTGATATTGTGTGCCAGCGGACTGGTATCTCCTCCGCTGGCGCTGGCCATCGGCCTCGTCTACGGCTTTGCGTTCGAAAATGCGGATAATCCCGGCGGAAGGAATCTGACGAAATATCTCTTGCAGGCTTCGGTGGTCGGCCTTGGTTTTGGAATGGATCTGCATGAAGTCGTTCATGCCGGCCGGTCGGGATTTGTCTACACGGCACTGGGCATCACATTTTCGATGATTCTCGGCCTCTTGCTCGGACATCTTCTGAAAGTAGGGAGCACGTCGTCGCTGCTGATTTCGGTGGGCACGGCGATTTGCGGCGGAAGCGCGATTGCCGCTGTCGGGCCGATCGCAAATGCTTCCGACGAAGAAATGGCAGTCTCGCTCGCCACCATCTTCATCCTGAATTCCATCGCGCTGCTGATCTTCCCCACGATCGGGTGGGCGTTGCATCTGAGCGAAACTCAATTCGGGCTTTGGTCGGCGCTGGCGATTCATGACACCAGCTCGGTGGTCGGCGCAGCAGCAAAATACGGACCGCTCGCGCTCGCGGTGGGAACCACGGTGAAACTCGCGCGCGCGTTGTGGATCGTGCCGTTGTCGGTTGCCACCGCCGTAGTGAAGCGAACCAAGGCGCGCATCCAGTGGCCGTGGTTCATCTTGTTTTTTTGCCTCGCGGCCGTGGCGAACACTTATTTGCCGGCTCTCGCTCCCGCATACCCGGTACTAAGCAAGCTGGGAAAGCTCGGTCTCACCGCGACACTATTTCTAATCGGCACGGGACTCTCGAAAAAAACTCTGCAGCAGGTGGGAGTGCGGCCGCTAGTGCAAGGCATCGCACTGTGGGCGGTGGTCGCACTCAGTTCGCTCGCGCTGATTCGTTGGGGCTGGATTCGCATCTGATAACTCGAGGAATGCATTAGAGAATGCTTTGGAGGAATTTGTGGCGGCCATTTCGTTTCTGGAATGTACCAAGTGCGGAAATCTAGTCAGCGCCAGCGAACCGCAAACCGTTTGCCCCAACGATGGCGGCTCGCTGTATGTCCGGTACAATTTCCAGCCTTACATCGGCAAGTTGAAGCCCGAGGAACTTTCGGGGCGCAACGGCAGCATGTGGCGCTACCGCGAAGTTCTTCCCGACGTGACGCCGGTCACGCTGGGCGAGGGCCAAACGCCGATGGTTCAAAGCCGGCAGAATCCCAACGTTTACATCAAAGACGAGGGCCAGAATCCGACGGGCTCTTTCAAAGCGCGCGGGCTATCCGCCGCCGTAACCATGTGCAAGTTTTACGGCGTAAAGAAAATCGCCATCCCATCCGCGGGCAATGCCGCCAGCGCGCTCGCGGCCTATGCCGCGGCCGCGGGAATCGAAGCGCATATTTTTATGCCCAAGGATGTTCCCGAAGCGAATCGCGTCGAGTGCACGGTGTATGGCGCGAAACTCACGCTCGTCGATGGCCTAATCAGCGATTGCGCCAAAATCGTCAACGAACGCAAAAAAGACGAAGGCTGGTTCGATATCTCTTCACTGAAAGAGCCTTTCCGCGTCGAAGGCAAGAAGACCATGGGCTACGAACTCTCCGAGCAGCTCGGCTGGAAACTACCCGACGCGATTTTCTATCCCACCGGCGGCGGCGTCGGTCTGATTGGAATGTGGAAAGCGTTTGCCGAGATGGAAACTCTCGGCTGGATCGGCAAAGAACGCCCGAAGATGATCGCCGTGCAAGCCGCGGGCTGCGCGCCAATTCCCAGAGCGTGGGATGCGCACCAGCCAATTTCCGAATTCTGGCAGAATGCGCACACCGTCGCCGCCGGCCTGCGCGTCCCGAAAGCCTATGCCGACTACATTATTCTAGATATTTTGAAATCAAGCGGCGGCACGGCCATCGCGGTAAGCGATGACGAAATCGTCGACGCAGTCTTCGAGTTGGCATCGAACGAGGGAGTCTTCGCAGCTCCGGAAGGCGCCGCGTCGCTGGTGGGCTATCGCAAACTGATTGCGTCCGGATTTCTGAAGCCCAGCGATCGCGTCGTGCTTTTCAACACAGGCTCCGGCCTGAAATATATCGACGTGATCGCCAACCAGCTCGAGCGCGGCGCGCGCACCCCGGCACCAAATCAATCCCGAACGTAGCCCGAATCAAGCGCCCGAACACCGTCCTGAAATCATGAAAACCGTTGGTGCCCGGGGTGGGGGTCGAACCCACACGTCCTGTAAAGGACAGGGGATTTTAAGTCCCCCGCGTATGCCATTCCGCCACCCGGGCTCGATTGGTAAAAAAGTATCTTACCAAAGAGCTTCCTACAATATCGCGCTTGCGGCCTTGCATTCAGTGGTGGCGTCGGTCGCGGGCAGGGGCCTCTTGTGGCGCTTCGTCCGGGCTTGAGTTTCGCCTTCGTTTGAATTTTGGGGTCGTAAGATGCCGGCAGGGACGCCGGCGCTACTTAGGATTCGGACCCAGCGGCTAATTCAGCGATCCAACGATTGAGGACGGCTTGCTGTGTGGGCTTGGGCTCGATGAAGCGGATGCCCAGGCCCATGCCGGGGTGATTGTAGACCACCTTGGCGTTGGTTTCGAAGACGCCGGTATCGCGCGAAATTTTCACCACGATGTCGGTGCCATCGGGAATCGGATTCAGGAAATCGAGATAGCAGCCGCTGATGCTGAGTTCCGAGATGCGCACTTTGAACTCGCTGCCCGAGCCAATGTCGATCACGCGCGCCTCGGCGATCAGCGGATAGCGCGGATCGCGACGGCGCTCCCGGCCGCTGGCGGCCGGCGCTTGCGTGCTACTGGGCTGATTAAATGGATCGGAAGGCATAGATTTCCAGTTTCGCTAGCAACATCCTAACGATTCTTGGTATCCCAAGCAAGTTCCCGGGCTCCCGACTTACTCAAAAAGTGACTGGCAAACTGAGATGATACGACGACTACACCCTGCCGAATGAACGACCGAAAAAATCACGATGACGACGGTGTAAACGTTCGCCCGCGCTTATGGCTGCGCTTTTCGGGCGATGCCGCGGTGAGCACTTTTCCAATTTGAACGAGCAGGCGCCGCAGCTTGGCGCGGTCTTCCAGATCCATATCCACAACTTCGAATGCGCGAGCCTGCGTATTGGCGTCGCGGACGATGGCCTGCCCTTTGATCGGCTTCTGGTTCGCGGGATTCAGGCGCAGCGCGACGATGGTGCCGGGATGCAGATTGTGTTCGCTGAGACTGACGCCGCCGCCGAGATTCATTTCCGGGATTTCGATATCGCAATTTTCCTTCAGGTTCATGGTTTCGCCGGCCAGCGAATGATCGAGCCTCATGCGCGGGTAACGGCGCTGGCGGATGCAGCTTGAGCTGACATCGATGTCGAGCGGCTGAATAGCCAGCTCGGCGACGCTTAATCCGCTCTTGGGCAGAAAATCCTTGGCCCAATCGGGATCAATTTTTTCGAGCGCTTGCGCGGCGACGATGCGCAGTTCGGTCGGGAATTGCCAGCGCCACACCTGCTTGCCTTCGACGATGCGCCGCAAAGTTTTTTGCGCCGAAGCGGTGCGCAAGCGGCCGAGCGCTTCAATCGCTTTAAGCTGCAAATAAGCTGTAGTTCCCGGCGGCAAATCGCCCTCAGCAATACGCAGCAGCCGCGATTCGGCTTCGTGCTCGCCCGCGATTCCGATTTCATCAAGCGCCAAAGGCTGCACCAGCGGATCAAGCGCGTCGAGCGTGCTCAGCATCAAGCGGCCGCGCTCCGGCGCGCCGCTGGCAGCAAGCTGCCGAATCACCCGGTCATGCGTCGAGCGCTTCCATTCCTTCATGCGCCCCGGCAGCATAATTTCAAGCGCCGCGAGATCGAGGCGCGCCAGCGCGGCGACGGTATCGACAGCTTGCGCCGCGGGCGCGTTGTGCAGCGTCTCGCGCAGATGATTCACAGCCTCGGGACCCAAAGTTTTCAGCCCGCCGAGCAGCAGTTCGGAATCCTCGCGGAACCCGCTGCGGCTAAAGCGTTGCGCCAGTACCGCCGCCGCTTCGCCGGGAATGCGGCGCATGAACGCGGTAAGGCCATTGGGAATGCTGCCGCTCTTGACGGCTTCGTCCACAAATTCCGACAGGCGATTCTCGACTTCGATGCGCGGGCGGATATTCTTGCCGACGGATTTGCGCTCGGTCTCGATGTAATCCACCATTTCGACGGCGCGTTGCATGGCAGTGTAAGAGCGGCGCGTCCCGGCTTCCTGCGCCAGGCGCACAAAAGCCGCGCCAATAAGGCTCTGCAACTCCGGCATTTTCTCTTCGCTGAGTTGCAAGCCGACTTCGCGGATTACCCCGAGGAAGATGCGCTCGTCGCATTCGCCAAAGTGCCCAGCCAGCTCGACGATGCCCATGGCCACCGCACGGCGCGCTTCCGGCTTTTCGCTGCGAATTCCCTTGGCATAATTTTCGAGGATGCCCTCGGCCTGAGCGCGCTCGCCCTTGGCGAGCAGCTCTTCCACCGACTGGCTCACGTTCGCGATGGGAATGCACCAGGCTTCCGGCGAAAGCAGCACTTTCAGCCGGCGGTCCTCCGGCACTTCGGACCAGAACTGCCGCGCCAGAATTTCGGTGTGCGTTTCGAAGCTCACCCCGGCGCGCAGAAGTTTTTCCTCGTGCCTGCCGAGAACTTTGCGCAGGCCGTCGATTTCGCGGCCCATGCTGTCAAGCATCTGCCGCACGGAATCCACTTGCACGTCGCCGCGCTCGTAACTTTCCATGGCAAAGCGAATGGCCACGTGCTCCGCCAGCCGCAGCAATGTGGATTGATCGGCGCCTTCCGCCGGAACTTGTTGCGCGATTCCCGCAAGCGCTTGCGTGAGCGTGAACCGTGCACGCCGCGGCAATGTGGAGACGCGCGACTGGAATGCTGTCGAAGCCGTATCCGCGTCAACATCCGACCCAAGCGACGCGATTTGCGAGAGCATCTTGAGGATGCCCTTCAGCTCGTCTTCTTGTAGGCCGATTAATCCGGCTTCCACCAGAACCGTGCCGCCTCCGGTATTTCGGCCGCCGCGCCGGGCCGGACCACCAGGCAATGAGCTCAATCCCGTGCCGGAACCGAGGCCGGGCCCTCGTCCGGGGCCAAGGCCGGGCCCCAAGCCGGGACCAAGACCGTGATCTTTTCCAGTACCCGAGCCAGTGCCGGACCCGCCTCCCGATCCGCTACCTGATCCAGTGCCAGAGCCGCTTCCCGCGCCGATCGGCCCGCTCCAGCCAGGATTCTCATCCGCGGCGCCAGTGCCGCCGCCAAAGCCGCCGCCTGGACCGCCAGACTCGCCCGTATTTCCAGTGCCGGACTCAAGCCATGACAACCCGAAGCTGGGCGCGCCTGGAACCGCAACACCGTTGCCTTCACCGCCGCCCGGACCGCCACCGCCGTGAAATCCTCCGCCCTCGCCAAAACCGCCGCCATTGCCGCTGCCTTCGCCAAATCCACCAGAACCGCCCGAGCCCGAGCCGCCGGAACCAGAGCCTCCGGAACCGGAGCCTGAACCCGATCCGTCGCCGTAGCCAGAACCGCCGGGGCCGCTCGGCCCGCGCGAACCTTCCGCCGCGGTAATCATTTGCAGCAATTTCTGCGGATCATTGAAAAGCTCGTTGTACTTGCCCGCTTCCATGCCCAGTGTGTGGGCGGCGAGCGTCGCAGCCATGGTGCCCTTGGCCACCGCCGAATCGGCTGGGACGTAGCAGATTTCGTTGATGGTGATTGAAGAGTCGCCTTCGAGCGCCGTCTTCAATTGCTCGGCCAGAGCCGTAGGTTTCGCGCCGACGCCGGTGGGGAAGGCTTTGACCATGCGCGCGAGCGAAGCCTGCGTAACTCGGGGCGAAAAGTGAATGCTGGCGATGCCTGCGGCGGAAAGCAGCCGCGCGAAGCTTTTTTCTGCTGCGGCGGATTCGAGAGCCACGCCGTCGAGTAGGAGCTGTTCGCCGGAGACGGAAAGCAGCAGGCCGGCTTCGTCATCATGGCCCAGGGCAGTCTTCAACTCGGTCCAGGCCGTGGTGTACTGAGCCTTCGTTCGCGGATGGCTGAAATCGTACATCCGCGAGAATTTGAGCAGAATGTTGAGGCT
>Ga0206813_1020_pt1 | contig 50253 bp, 51 predicted proteins | sample Alteio_BWOrgCont_92_FD_152856 | JGI IMG/M metagenome (GOLD analysis project Ga0206813, IMG submission 152856) | Enriched cells from forest soil in Barre Woods Harvard Forest LTER site, Petersham, Massachusetts, United States -... | ecosystem: Environmental > Terrestrial > Soil > Temperate forest >...
AGCGCCCAAAGGAGACCAAATGGCCGGTGAAGAACTTGAGCTGTATATCCACAGCCAGGATGCAAAACCCAAGATCGCTGTGGTGCGTCCGCACGAGGTGCTTAGAGACGTTCTCGTGCGAGAGGAAATTATCAGGCAAGTCCAGGATGACGTACTGATTTTCGTTGGCGAGTGGGAGGAAGCCCTTAACGAGGCCGACGACATCGAGGATGGCGAAGACAGGCATGACCCAGTCGATATTCTTCTGACGGTTGAAGTTCTCGAACTCCGCCGGCATCGCCACGTTCATGTCCATAAATGCAAGCGCGTCCACACCGAAATTAACTTCAACGGCCAGACGAAACGTCACCGTTTCTCTCCCGCGACGACGATTGCAGTCCTCACCCGTTGGGCGAGAAAGAAATTCAAATTGGACGGTGCCGCCGGGGCAGAATACGTCTTGCGTATCTGCAGGACGGACAAGCAGCCGCGACCCAGCGAACATCTCGGGGAGCTGGTCTCGGCGCCTGCGTGTGTCGTTTGCTTCGACCTCGTCAAGGATATCACGCCGCAGGGATAACGCATGGATACCCCGGATCAGCGTCTGTTCGAGGCCGACCTCGGTTCGGCCGAGTTCCGCGCGGGCTCCCTGAAGGGATATTGGGGCCTGGCCGGCGCGGATATTTTGCCGGAGCCGTCGGCGTGGCCGATGCGCGTTCTATGGATCGCGGCGGCACCGCGTCCGAACGCTCCCGATCGCTACTACGTTCGCCGCGATCTTTCAAACTATCGAACGGTGGCTCCGACGGGAACCTTTTGGGACCCGAGCACAAAGGATAGTCTCGAACTTGCGAAGCGGCCCAAGGGCAGGCCGGGTAGCCGTTTTGCCATGGTATTTCGCACGGACTGGGAAGGCGGCAAAGCGTTTTATCACCCTTATGATCGCGTCGCGGCCCAGGGTCATGCTAACTGGCCCCGGGAGCAGCCTAGTCTCATTTGGGACAGCAACCACACGATCGTCGACTGCCTCGAAGAATTTCATTCACTGCTTAACTGTGGAGACTATCTTGGCCTCTGACGCCGCTCAGACCTCAATACGCATACCGATCTGGCTCTGGCGCCGCGTAATCGCGCAAATACGGCTGCGTGGCAAAGAAGCAAGCGAGAGTGGCGCATTTCTCCTGGGACCACAGGGCAACAATTTCAATCGCGTCACCGCATTCATCTGCTACGACGACCTTGATCCTGATGCCTATCAGGGAGGCGCCATCGCTTTTCACGCGGTTGGTCACGCGGCATTGTGGGAGCATTGCAGGAAAGAGAAGCTGCGCGTTGTCGCCGATGTTCACACTCATCCGGGGCGAAGTGTCGGACAGAGTTGGATCGACAAGAAAAATCCCATGATCCCGCTACGGGGGCATACCGCTATTATCGTTCCCAATTTTGCGAACACCCCGTGGTGGTCGCTCGACGGTGCCGGCATATACGAATATCTCGGAAATTTCGAATGGCGCATCCACTCCGCATCTCGGCGAAATCGCCGCATAAGTTTGACGCTCTGGTGAAGCTGGATATGAACGCATCGGAATCGATCTCGCGCATATCGAAATTGCTCGTCGACAGCAGCGGATTGTCGACGCAAGAGGCGCTCGCGCGACGAGAGAGCTTCGCCGTCACCTTGCGGTGCGGTGCGGACGTTGAACAATCCCGAACACTCCAACTGGCTGTGCTCACGGCGGCCAATATCGCGGCCCGCTGCTTTCCGCGCGCCGTGCGAGTCGTGCTGGAAGGCCGTCTGTTTCATGCGCGCCAGCTAGCCTGGTCCTCGATCGGCGGCACACTCGGTTCGGCCCTTTCGGACCTCGTCGGATCGGATCAAGTGCAAGCTGGAGCCGGGCGTGAAACTGCCGGCCCTGGCCTGGTATTCGGGAACGCCGGCGCGGTCCGAGATTCTCTTCGCGTCACCTTTGACGGTTGGATCGCGAAGGTTGGTCCGTCCGCGAGCGTCGATCGTCTCCCCCAGCGGGAATATTGCGCTCTTTCGGGAGTACTGGCTGGCGCCTTGGCTGTTTCCGAAATGTTTCTCTCGTTCGCCGAACTCAGCATCGAGGCTCGACGCCGCGTTGTCGGCCTCTCGCTCTGGCGGCCGGACCTTCCTATCGACGATCAGGCAGGGCTCGGCGTGCCAGTCGAGATCCTGCCGCGCGACCTTTGGGTGCTCGGCCTCGGCCATCTCGGCAATGCTTATTTATGGGCGCTTGCGGCGCTGCCGTACACGCAACCGAACGCAACTGAAATCTATCTCAACGATTTTGACAGCGTCGAACAGGAAAACGTGGAAACGGGGATGATCTTGACGGTCAAGGATGAGGGCCAGCTCAAAACACGAATCTGCAGCAAATGGATGGAAGACCGTGGCTTCAGAACCAGGCTGATCGAACGACCTTTCGATTCCAATTTCCGGTGCCGCACGACCCCGCGCCATGCAGAACCGCTGCTGGCGCTCTGCGGTTTCGATTCGAATCCCGCCAGGCGCGATCTTGCTACAGCCGAGTTTGCACGAGTGATGGAAAGCGGACTCGGCGGAACCAAGGATAACTTCGAAACTATCAGCTTTCACACTCTTCCCAATCCTCGGCCGGCGGGTGAGTTGTGGCCGGACCTCAGCGCGGCCGAGCAGGAGAGCCAAAAGGAAAATCTTGACCGGATCGCTCGGAGTAATCCGGCATATGCGCCGCTCGGCAAAGATGTGTGTGGGCGGACAGAGTTGGCCGGAAAGTCAGTCGCCGTTCCGTTCGTCGGCGCGACTGCCGCCACCCTCGTTTTGGCGGAGGCGATAAGACTCCTGCACGGTGGGCCCGTTTACACCGACATCAAGATCGCGCTTACGGATTTGAGCCTACGATATGCCGCGACTTCCGGCACCTACCGCGCAACCCATTTGGCGGGCATAGGATATTGCGAAGCTAATCACTGACTCGGGCTTAAGCGATGTCGCGCGAAATCCCTCTCTACGGAAGATCATCGGCCGAGGTGACTAGGCTTTGAGAGGGTCCGAGTAGTTGTCGCGATAAGCGAAATCCGGACCAGTGTCATAGGGCGGGTCAATGTAAATTAACTTCACGCGCCTGAAGTACAGTTTGAACAGCAACTTGAATACTTCGAGATTGTCGCCCTCGATAAATACGTTGCTCGAGGAGTCAAAGTTGATCGACTCTTCCGCACGCGGAACGAGAGTGCCGCAACCCAGCGTTTGCAAAAGCCTGACGGCAGCGTCTTTTCCGGCCCAACTGAACTGTCGTAAAGCAAACCTACTGGCAGGCACGCGCCGAATCCATCCGCAAACCGAGCCGTGCTGAATCCCCGTCCGGTCCGGCGTCCGGCCCCGCGAGAGCCAGTGCGTGTGCCAGACGAAAAACATCCTCCCGTAAGCGCCCGAATCTTTCGAGCGTTCGAGATACGTCGTCAGATCGTGTTTTCCCGCCTTCGATTTTGTTTGTACGAAAGCTTTTTCGCCCGTGGTCGGCAGGGAGAGCTCGATGTCGACGATTTGTTGCACCCTTTCCACCTGACCGAGCCGGCGCCAGTGGCTGTTTGGTCAGTCGCCAAAAGAACCACCCGTAGACGAAAGGAAACTGGTCGAGATCACGAGCAGCGACGGACTGTGGATCTAATGCCGAGCCTCGGATGCGAGACGTTTGCTAAAGTTGCTGGTTTTGATCCACTGGTAACTTGGCAGGTGCGCGTCCGATAGTTGAGCGACCCAATCCTCAGAATTGTCTTCCATTCGTCTGACCCTAATTCGCGCGAGTCCCACATCCAGCGAGATCCATGAACCTTCGAAAAAGTTAGCACGACTCACGTATGCCACGATGCGGGTATCCGGTGACCACCAGAGTCCACTGAGTGCCCCCTTGGCCTTAAAAAGTAGCCTACGTTGATCGCCGGAAGGCCGGATTGCGTAGTAGGCATCATCGTCGAGAAATGCAATCCAGTTCCCATCCGCTGACCAGGTGGGTTCCTTTCCTTTCGCAAGCACGCGCCACCGTTTTTTCTCGATGTCGAATACTCGTACACCACCGTCGGCCACATAAACGAGTTGCTTATCATCAGGCGACCAACACTGTGAGGTCACGCTGGCCCTGGCATCAATAGACTCAATTAACCGTGAGCCCAAATTGAGGACCTGCAAATTATCATTCGGTGGCATTGTTCCTCCCCGCAGATTTTGTACGCTCATCGCCACCTTTTTTTCATCGTAGGACCAGCAAATGCCGTATGGCGCGGTGATGTCGGGGTAATCCTTGAAGTTACTTCCGTCGATCCGGACGATGCCGAGAGAATTCTTGCCTTGTGAATCAACGAAATCGAAGGCAATTTGGGTTCCTTCGCGAGATATTGCACCTTCCCCCGCAGTACCCAACGGAGTGAGCTCCCTCCCACGAGACAGTGCGCGGTCGACAAATATCACGCTCTCGATGGATCTGGAAAACGATGCGAGTGTAAGTCCGGTCTCTTTTTGTCGCTGAACAAGCTCTGCCCGGACGGGTACCTTCGCTTCAGAAGGATTCGCAAAACCTCTATTTACATCAGGCAAGTCCGGGTGGCACTCCCCGACCGCGACACCTATCAGAAGGAGCGATACGAATAGCGCGCTTGCGTTTTTCATTAGAGTCCCGGCGAAAGATACTAATCCTATGGCATGACCCCCGTGTACCAGCCTACGCCTCCAAGAGGAGCTGGGGGAGAGAAGCCACCGGCGGAACCGAGATAGTTTGCTGCGCTGTTGCTGTTTGGTCCCCAGAAGGCGCTGTAATAGTTGTCATACTGGCCAAATCCGCGTGCTGCAGTTAATAGCTTGTCGACACCAGCACAATTGTCAGCCGAAAGGCCACTGTCGAAATCTGTTGCGGCGGAGACGTTATCTACCCCAGAGTGGAGGTCTGTGCTCGGTGGCCATATGTTCAGATAATTGCCCGGCGTATTGCTAGGTCCGGCCGAAACTATGTACTGGACTCCGCTGCTGCCCTGTACATACCAAAATGAATGCGTGGCCCCGGTCCAGTGCACGCGCCAGTCGTCCACAGGTCTGTACTTCAGCTGAGCGAAGCATTGTGGCTGACATGAACCCCTTCCCGACATCGGACTCAGGCCCGACGGGTCAGTGAGCGAAGTTGGATCATTTCTCACGTACGCGTAGAAGTTGACGTCACCGCCGGCCATCCGTGCAGGGTCTTCGGAAATGAATCGTTGGAGCGTCGGGTCGTAATATCGAGCTCTGAAGAAATAGACGCCGGTGCCGTCGTTTTCTCGGCCGGTAAATTCATACGAACTCGCCGAGCTACCGGTGCTGCTCGAATTACCGAAAGGATCATAGGTGTACTGCGTCTGCGTCGTTCCCGCCGAATCAGTTAGCGCGAGCGAACTTCCAAGGCCATCCGTCAGAAAGTTTCGAGAGCCTGCAGAATCTGTTCGTTGAAAATACTCGTCTATCCGGCTTGTAAGCAAGTTGGCCGTCGTGCTGCCCCCAGAGAGTTCTTGCACAGGATTCGCGCCATCGTAGAGAAAATTCGTAGTCGTGCCGATTACGGTCTTATTCACTCGACGGCCAAATGAATCGTACTGAAAAGTCGCCCCCCCCAGATTCATCGAAGCAAGCTGATTCCGAGCATCCCAGACGTAGCTATTCGTCCCATCGCTGAGAGCATTTCCGTTTGCGTCATAAGTTGGAGTCGCAGTGCCCCATTGCGTCAATTCGTTTGAGGCATCATAGCTAGCGGTCGAAATTGGATTTGGCAATCCCGTCCGCGCATAGGTCCCGCCCATGTAAATTCGTCGGCTGGCCAAATCGTAGGTATAAACAAGATTGCCCAACGTGCTGCCGTTTAGTTGATAAGCGAGCGAAGTTAGTTCAGATGCGCCATCGTATCCGTAGCTCATAACTATCCCGTTCGGCAGCGTGACAGAGGTCCGGCGGTTAGCGCCGTCATACCCAAATGATACGTTAGCGGCGCCTTGTACAATCTGTGTCAGTCGGTCCGCGTTGTCGTAAGTGTAAGATGTAGTCGGTTGGCTCCCGGCGGTCATGGTAGTCCGCCGGTTGGCCGCGTCGTATGAGTAGTTGACGACCCCCTGGGGAGTGGTTTCCGTTGTCAAACGATTGAGACCATCGTATGCTCGCGAGATCGTCCCGCTCGCGGAATCCACCGTCTGCGTCAGTCGACTTGCTGAGTCATAAATTAAATTGACGGTGCTGTCGTATGTCGGCCCAGTCAGAGTGTTGAATCCAACAAAACTCACGCGGTCCAAATTATCGTAAGTGAAAGTCGTGATTTTTCCGCGCCGATCAGTTGATTGCGTGAGGTTTCCGTTTCCATCGTACTGATAGCTTTCCACGCGCAGTAGCGGATCTTTTCTGGTTGCAAGCCGATCCATCGAATCAAAAGTGTAGACAGTCGCGTGGTTGAGAGCATCGGTCAAACTAAGCAGATTGCCGTTGGCGTCGTAACTGAACGAAGTTTGACCACCCAGAGGATCTGTAACCACCGTGACTTGATTTAACGGGTTGTAAGTGACTCGCGTGATTTGACCCAATGGATTTGACGCGGAAACGAGTCGACCTGCAGAATCGTGAAAGATGTTGACCGTCCGGCCGACAGCATCGGTAATCGTGCTTATATCCGCCATTACATACTGCAATCGCTTTGTATCGTTTAACGGATCCGTGACGCTCGTCGGCCGGCCTTGCGAATCGTATGTCAGTGTGGTCTGGTGGTTTAGAGGGTCCGAGACAACGGTCGTATTGCCGTGGACGTCGAGCGTAAACGACGTTGTATGACCGAGTGGATCTGCTGCGCTTGTAAGTTGACTGAAAGTCGTGTCGTATCCGAAGGAATTAGCAACCGCATTCGAGGTACCGAATAGCTGAATTTCTTGAATCGTATTTCCGTTCGCATCGTACGAGAAATTTGTAACCCGCCCCAGCTGATCGGTTATCGATTGAATGAGGTTGTCCGCATAATAAGCGTATGTATATGTCCTCTGTTCAGGTTTGCCGAGAGCGTACGTGTCACTCGACAACTGCCCGGTCGTTCCGAATTTGAGTTCTCTAACGATCCCTCGCGGGTCTGTAATGTCGGCTTGCAAAATCAGCGGTGTGTATCCTTCTGAACAAGTCGGACAGGACCGGAAGGCGGCGACCGCGGTTGCCGTACCGCCGGGCGGCAAGCCTCCCGCAATCGAATAAGCTTGACCTGTGTTAGACGTAAGCGTCCAGGCGATCTGATAAGTACTACCGTCGGCGAGGGTTTGCTTGGTTACGCGACCTCCGCTGTCGAACTGGTTTGTAAGGTAGACGATTCCTCGCGCGTCTTCGATCGTCAACATGTTGTTATTTGAATCGTATGTATAAGTGGTTATGCCCCCCGCAGCGTCGGTTACAGTTGAAAGGCGCCCGGTCGTGTCGTAGGTATACAGTACCGTGCGCCCAATGTTGTCCTGCGCTTCGGTAATCCGATTACTTGTGTCGTGCTGGAACGCGATGAAGCGACCGTTTGGCGAAGAAATGTTGGTCACATTCCCGTTGGTATCTCGCGTAATCGTTATTGTATTGCCGTTCCGGTCTTGTATTGCGATGAGTGCCTGCTTGGCCGGATTCGTCAGCCCATTGGAGTCTGGAAAATAGAGGTTTGTGCCGTCTCGAGTTCTCAAAATCCACGCTGCCCCTGGAAAAGCAGTGTTATTGAACGTAATCGTTGCGCCGTACCACTTCGTGTGCGTCGACGTGTGAGCGTAGACGGCGCCGTTGAAGTCTGTTCCAGACGAAGTCCGGTAAAAGTGAATCCGCGACCCGTCCGGAAGGATGAGTTCCTGGTAGGTGTACGGATTTTCATCGCCCACGATGAACATTTCATAGTATTGCGTCGCGCCGATGCCGAACGGTCGCGACCAACTATCGTTCGTCCGGTACGTGCGTTGCAGAATCAGGGGCATCACGTCGGACAACGCTAAATCGATTTTATCGTAGACAAACAAGCCCGTCGATAGATCGACTGGCTCGCAGCACTTTATTTTGTCCGTCGGACCCGTAGCGGGAGCACCGTTAGGTGTGCCCACCATGGCGCCCGTGAATTCGTAAATCTCGACGCCGGGATCGGGCACCACGCTTTGTCCATTCGGGCTAACCTTTCCATGGCCGTAGACGTACCACCCCTTTTGATCGGCGTCGTAATTCCAAAAGTCAAACTGCGTGCCGGCTGGCAGATGGAACGAGTTCGGATAGATGAGCCGCGCACCATTCGGACCGCCGCTCGTGTAATTCTGAACCTTTAGATACGCACCGCCGGGTTGAATCGTGAAATATATCGGCACGCGCACGCCCGCCGGCAAGGGGAATGGAGGTTTATCGACCGGCACAGGCGAGATGGTGATCTTGCGAACCACTTTTCCGTCACGGCCATAGATGACGGTGCTCGCGGGCAAGTGCAGTTCAAGACCGGGCAGGAGCGGCGTTGTGATCACCGTGTCTTGCTGCACTGTCGGCGAAGGGATCGAGGCGGCGTGTTTGGTATCGAGGCGCGTCATCCAGATCGTATAAGGCAACGCATAGGTCTGCCCCTGGACGACATTGACGCCATCTTCGAAGACGCCATAAGTCCTGTCCTGTTCATTCGCGGTGCTGCCGTCGATGACCATCACCTGCCGGCCAGAGCTTACGTTGGCCAGGAGAAATCTGCCTGTGTCGTCAGTGCGGACCGCTTGATCGCCGATCGTCAGCGTGACGCCCTTTAGCGGGAGCCCGTTGAGTCGCAAAGCCTGTCCGGCTACTGCTGTCACGCCGGGGGCGGCTTCAAGCGGCGGAAGTTTGCGCCAGGAAGAATTAAATGCCTGGGCTCCATTGTCGTCAGGATCGCTCGACCCGAATCCGCCTGCGCCACCGACCCCAGAAGAAGCACCAGTCGTCGTGAATGCCATTAAACTATCGGGCAAAATCGATCCACGCCGATCCGTGACCCCTGAAACGGACAGGGTGTACGTCGTGCCGGGCGAAAGCGAAGAAGCCGGCAACAGAAAAGCAAGCATGCCACCTTCGGCCGGCGTCACTTTGGCCGAAACCAACCCTTGATCGCTGGTGAGCTTAACCGTTTGCACGTTCACAGACGTCACTTGCACGGGCGTGGAAAATCGCAGAGCGATGAGCGCGTCCGCGGCGACATTCGCGGCGCCGTTTTCCGGCGACGAGGCCGCAAGTTGCGGCGCGGAGTCGCCGATCTGCTGCTGCAGCGGGACAGTTTCCATCCGGACCCGCTCCGTCACTGGATCGAACAATTCCCCGTAGGATAGGTGATTCTGTAGATTGTCCATCCCTCCCCAAAACAAGACCGTCCCGTCCGGCATCAGCGTGGCTGTCTGTCGGCTCGTCGGCGACAGGAGGCCCGTGGGGACGTCTGAACCCGTTCTTGTTCGAAAATCCCACATCTCTATGTTCGCGACCGTCTCATTTCCGTCGACAACACCGCCAGCAACTACAACCTGCCCGTCCGTGAGCAGCGTCGCGGTATGGAATGCTCGGGGTGTCAATCCGACAAGCGTGAGATCGGCAAACTTCTGAGAGGTTGGGTCGAAAAGCTCCGCAGTTTTCTCTATTCGCCCTGAGGATCCGACTCCCCCGAATACCAGGACCGTCCCGTCGGGCAATAGTGTCGCGGTGTGGTCCGTACGCGGGTGACGAAGTCCGTTCGACAAATCAACCATCGATCCAGTCTTCGGGTCCATCATGGCTGCGTTCGGAACAGGGCCGTTCGGGCCTTCACCGCCAAGCAAGAGCAGACGACCATCCGGCATAAGGGTTGCCGACTGACCCGGTATCGATGTCCCGCCTTTGGTCGCGCTCCGTCGCGCGAGCTTATTGCTTTTCGACCGAAGCGGTCCCGCCACCACCAGACTCGCGCCAGAAAGCAGCAGCAAGCAGACCACAACGATACTGCGAAAGCTTCGATTCATTTCTCTTCCCCCAAACTGTTTGCCTAAGGACTCGTAACGCTAATAGTCAAGCTACCGGTGTTTGTGCCGCTATGAATTATGCTGACGGTATAGGTTCCCGCGGTGGGGAGCGTTTGTTGCGCTAAGGTTCCGCTCGCTCCGCTGAATGAAGACGAAGTCATCGTTCCACCGGTGGTATTCAACAGCGCGACAGTTACGCCGCCGGTCGTATTTGTGGCGACGTGGACCGTGACCAGCTGATTTGCAGTCCCACTGAAGGTCAGTTTCCCATTTTGACCGGGCGTACTGAGCGTGACCCGCACCCCAAATCCATTAACGGTTACACTTCCTGTGGTATTTACGATGTTGTAGAGAGTGAAGGTAGCGCTACCGGAAACTCCGTTGTTCGGGGCGAAATAAAACTTGTAGGTTCCAGTTTGGGAGAGACTAGTCGTATCCATGAAGTAGCCGCTGGTATTGACAAGGACCTGAGAGAACACTGTCGAGCCGTCGGGATTGTAGAGAGTCAAGTAAGCGGACGAGATGGTGTCGTTACTTATAATCATGCTGACGAGCTGATTTGTCGTACCAGAAAAAGTGAGGCTAGCGTTCTGATAAGGCGACGTTGTCACGGTGACTGACGATCCGCCTGGAGTGATCGTACTTGTGAAATCGGAAGGAACATTGTAGACGACGGGGGTCACGCTCCCGGTGTTTGATCCGGACGGATTTATTACGAGGGTGTACGTACCTGTTTGGGTCAGGGTTAGGCCATTGAACACCAATCCGCTCGCGCCGACGTTCGCTGTATAGAACGTAGATCCGTCAGGATTCAAAATGGATATTGTTGTGCTGCCAGTCGTCAAAGTGCTTGTGGTCAGAGTAATTTTTTGTCCGGAGGTGTCGCTAAAAGTAAGTTCTGCATTTTGGCCCGGCGTCGTAATGGTAACGGATGCCGAACCTCCCGTCGCGGATGGAGTTATGGTTCCGGTGACGTCAATGTCATTGTAGAGAGTAAGTGTGGCGCTGCCGGTGTTTGTAGCCTGGGGATCGATGTAAATCGTATAAGTCCCTGCCAGTGGAAGCGTCTGAGTATCGACAAATATTCCGCCGGGCGAGAAGAAAGGCTGTTGCGAAACGAGGGTACTTCCGTCAGGTTTATAGATAGTGAGATTGGTTGTTCCGCTGAAGCTAACGCTGTTTATGTTAAGTGCGACCTTCTGATTTACGCTGCCCGTAAACGTCACCGCCGCGTTTTGCCCCGGAATCGTGGTAGTAGCTGTCAACGGCTGCCCGTTTGCGGCAATAGTCGCCGCAAAATCAGTAAAGCCGTACAGGTTCAGTGTCAAACTGCCGGTATTAGTCCCGGTCGGAGAGACCATGATTGTGTAGGTCCCCGTTTGAGGGAACACTTGAGCATCGAGAAAACCTCCTGAAGCGGTATTCGCGGACGTACTGGACAAAGTTGTTCCGTCCGGATTGTAGACGGTCACTGTCGTTTGCCCGGGAATTGTCACGTTCGTGATGTTGATACTCATTCGCTGCGCGGCAGTTCCGTCGAATACGATCAGGCCGATCTTGCCTGCTGTGTTGATGGGAACGGCCAAGGCCTGTCCTAGAGACATACGACCGGTGAACACAACGTCCGCAGCGACGTGGGGCGAAGGGGGAACGAAGAAATCTGCGCTGCTCACACCGGAACCGAGTGGCGTGGTCATCGTGATGTGTCCCGACGTCGCGCCGTTTGAGACGGCAGTAGTAGCAGTCGTGGATGTCGCCGCCGAAGCGAAGGAACTTGTAAAGTTAAATTTTGTTCTATCGTTAATCGGCGAAGGATCGAAGTTGGTTCCCGTGATAGACACCGCCGCTCCGGCAAGGCCGATCGAAGGAGTAAAGCTCGATATCGTCGGAGGACCTGGGCTTCCGTTAGTCAACGTAAATACTGTAGAGGAAGTGGCTGAGCCCGCTGGCGATGTAACCGATATCGTCCCTGTGGTCGTTCCCGACGGCACACTTGTCACGATCTGATTTGCAGTTGAGGATGTGACTGTGGCTGCGGTTCCGTTGAATTTGACGGTATTTTGGCTCGGTGTAGCACTAAAGCCTGTCCCGGAAATCGTTACGACGGTACCGACTGGCCCACTTTTTGGCGTGAACTGAAGAATAGATACCTGAGACGCAGTGCTGCGAGTAATCGAAGTAATGTTTCCGACTGCATCATATGAGTATCCAGCTGCGTTTCCTGACGGATCGATTACGCCGACTAGTCTGCCTAACTCGTCATAAATATATGCAACGGCACCCGTTCCAACTGTGAAGCTGCTGCCGTTGCTCGCCACGCCTGAGACCGTCACCACCACGTTTCCCGTCGTTGCCCCCGTTGGTACCTGCGCGACAATGCTCGTCGCGTTCCAAGGCGCCGCCGCCGCCGGCGTCCCATTAAACGTCACCGTGCTAGTTCCCTGGGCCGTCCCGAAATTCGTGCCTGTGATCGTCACAGGAGTCCCGATGGGACCTGATGTGGGTGACAAGTTTGTGATAGTCGGGGTTGGTACGACCGTGAACATTTTTCCGTTGGTGTTAACACCGCTCGCGTAAACGATCACGTTTCCAGTGGTTGCTCCCGACGGGACGGTCACCGCGATACTGGCTGCTCCCCAAACCATCACCGTCGCCGGCGTGCCATTAAACGCCACCGTGCCCGTTCCTTGTGTCGAACCGAAGTTCGTTCCCGTAATCGTCACAGGCGTTCCTGCAGCTCCTGAAGTCGGAGAGAGGCTGCTGATGGAGGGGGTGGGGAGGACCGTAAAACTCACGCCATTGCTCGATGTAAACCCTACCTTGACCACCACATTTCCAGTCGTCGTTCCGGTTGGTACGTTCACGACGATGCTCGTGTCGCTCCAAGTCGTCGGAGCTCCAGTCGTCAAGTTGAACTTCACCGTGCTCGTGCCTTGCATGGCCCCGAAGTTCGTTCCCGTAATTGTTACCGAAGCTCCGACGGCTCCCGCAGTCGGGGACAAACTAGTGATGGTCGGGGTCGTAGCCCTAGCTTGGGCGCAGTAAAAGAACAGGAAAGAAAATACGATAGTGCGGATCGAATTTGAGCCCTTGCGAGACATAAAGACAGCCTCCGGAGTCTTCCAGCTTGCGACGTCCTTAGCCCGCTTCGGTTTCCGAAGCCCTCACGCGCGCCGCAGCAAAAGTAGAGCCTCGACAGCTTCGAGCGTTCGCTTCGAATAAGCCATGGTTGCCAGGACGAACGCTTTTCGCTGGAGGCGTGAATGCTCGCATTTAAGGCTGAGATACGAAGGTCAGGGTGTTGCTATAGAGTCACGGAGTGTACGTAACTCGGGGCTTATATCTTAGAATAATACTAAACGTCAAGAACTATTCGTAACTGATTCTTTATATAGTTCGTAACGTTAAGACGTTTGGCGGGTCAACGTGTCTTCGAGGCGTGGCCCTGGCTCTTGAATCGTCGCAGGAGTAGAGCCAACTCAGTCGTCAGCGTTTAGCCTCCGGCATGAATCGAGATATTCGCGTTCGTGAACCCCCATTATCGAAACCGTGTAGCTCCCGATAGACTCGACGCCCGTAGCAATTGGCGTTCGCCTGCTCTTTGTTCCGACGGCACTGAAAACGGTACTTCCCTTTTTCTGTCACACATTTCCTTGGGCACGGCTTCGGGCTAATTCCTGCGCCCAGCAGCTTCGCGGCTTCTGCTTTCTCGGTTCCTCACCTACACGTCCCGGGCCCCTCCTAGAATGCAGCCTCTCGCTTTGGGAGCAGAAGCCCTCGCTTTTGGGTGCCCCAAGAAAATGGGGCAGAAAAAGGAGAAATACCATGTACCTCAATTCAGTAACAATCGTCGGATTTGTTGGAGCGGACCCGGAGCACCGTCAATCGCGCAACAACGGCGCGAACTTCACGGTTCTTTCGGTCGCTACGCAGCGATCTTGGAAGAACGCGCAGGACCAGTGGTCCTCGAAGACCGAGTGGCACCGGGTATGCGTCTTCCGTCCGCGACTTGCGGAATATGTCGCGCAAGCGATCAAGAAGGGCTCGCATGTCCTCGTTGAAGGCAGCCTCATTAGCTCCACCTACGAGCGCCCCAACGGCAAAGGCAAGAGAGCCACAAGCACGAAGATCACTTCGTGGTCCATTCGGGCCGACGCGGTACGCAAACTAGACCGCGGCGAACCCGAGCCGGAAGCAGTTGCTTCCGACTCCGGCCCTTCGGATCACGCTCCCGAGCCAACCGAGGCGGCTTCCTTCTAGAATCTCACCCCGACGGGCCTCGGCGGGAGCCGAGGCCCTTTTGCTTTGCTGGCCGCGACTCCGACCAAACAGAAAGAATTTTTCTACTCTCGCGTCCGGCATAGCAGTATGCGTTCCCCGCGCACGGGACGGTTTTCCGAGCACGCATTCAGAACAATTGCCCGCCCGCGAGATCTCAGGACCATTGACTCATAGACTGTCGGAGCCGTCTCTTCCGCCGACAACACACCCTGGACGTGTGTGAAGACTGTAAAAAAAGCAATCCTACATACGACCGCAGAAACGAACTGGCACAAGGGAGAGTCAACATGGTCGCCGCGGCGAAGTGCAAGTGTCACATCTGCCGCTTGGAGACGAACTTGATCGCCGAGTTGTCCTTAGAGGCAATCAGCGCACAGTATCGACAGCTCGTCGATTCGAGCCTTGTCCTGTCCGGATTCCCGACCCCACTTCATCTCATTCAGCACTTGCACTTCCCCGACGTAGAAGGTCAACATTCCTCATCCGACGACATTCTGCTAGAGCTCCTACGACTGGGGATTGCTCCTCTCTTGCGGCAACTTTGGCATTGCCTACTGCTCTTGGTCTTCATCCCGACCATCCACCGCACGACTAGCCAACTGAGCGCGACCTTCCCGTCTCTCGCCCGCGATGACATAGCCCAGCACCTCATCGCGGTTCTCCTCGACTTTCTTCGTTCCAGAGAATTACACTCTCGCCGGTCCCATCTTGCGTTTACTATTGCGCGGAGGCTTCGCCGCTCGGCATTTCGTTGGGCAATTCACGAATCCCGCATCGCAGCCATAGAAGAGCGCGATGGTCCCCCGACCATGCATCCTTCGCCCGATGTTTCGGGAGATCTCTTCCACGCCTCCGTTCTCCTTCGACAATTTCTCGACGATTGCGAGCATAAGGGATGGCTAACTTCAGCGGAGCGTCAGATGCTGACCGAATCCAAAATCGAAGGGCATTCTTGTCGGGAGCTTTCGCAGCGCAATGGCGATTCTCCCGTCGCCATCCAACACCGAATCCACCGGCTGATCGACAGGCTCCGTCGGCTCGCCCAAACGTCATCGAACAGCATCCCGCAACAGTTCGAATTGTTCCCGAAATGAAATCTATTCGTTCGGCGACTCGTCCAAAGACGACAACTTCGTGCTTCTTTCCAGGAAATGCGAGCGCCCGCAATTATTTTTGCAGCCGCCCGGTCCATTTTTATTTTTCGTAACTGATTAGTAGTGTGAGGGGAGTTCTCGCCGGTTACTCCCGCGGACAGGGCGCCACCGATTTCTTCGGTGTTTCGCTCTGCGTCGCGTACGGCTCGCACGAGGGAACGGACGCGATTGTGGGACAACGCTGCAAAGGGAGCGAACGCTCCAAGTGTGCCTGGACGGAAGTCCAGGAACCGGCGCAGGCAGCAGTCTCCTCAATCGCCATCCGCTTTCCTTCCTGTTGCCCACGCCCACGGGGACTCCCTCTCAACGGCCAGTTTCAAACACTCGAAAAAGACTGGGAGAACCTCAACATGACGCGAATTGTTTGCAAGTACGTGCGCAGCTCTTGGCTGCGCTCACCGCTCGTCACCCTCGGTTTCGCACTTTTCTTCGCGGCTCCGGCTTTCGCTCAAGGAACTTCCCCATGGGAGAACGCCGTCAGCGTCCTGCAACAGGCTTTCACCAGCACCATCGCCCGAGGACTATCGCTAGTGGCCATAGTCGTCGCCGGCCTCACCTTTGCTTTCGGTGAAGGCGGCTCGAAGCGCGTGCTGGCCGGTGTCCTCTTCGGCGTTGGAATGGCTATCGCTGCGGTGAATTTCCTCGCTTGGATGTTTCCCGGGAACTGAAGCTCCCACGTTCAAAGGAGAAAGCACTTGGCAGGAACAAGACGGATCAACAGGGTACATCGAACGCTGTCCCGGCCACTCACTATCCTTGGGGCCGAGCGAAAGCTCTTTTTCTTCGCCATGTGCCTCGGCGCGGCCACGTTCAACCTGCTCAACAGCTTGCTTGGAGGGTTGCTGATGTTCCTGTTGCTCTACTTCATGGCCCGTTGGGCCACGCAGACCGATCCGCAGATTCTGCGATTCCTGCTGACGGCTGCGAGACTCCGAGCGCAGTACGACCCGATGAAGTTCATCCCGATTCGAATTCAAAGGGATGGTCATGCTCAGGCTTAGCCGACTCTTTAAAAACTACAATGAGACCGGCTCTCTCAGCGAGCAGATCAGCCTCTACGGCTTCATCGGTCCGCACGTGTTTCTCACGAAGAGCGGGGAAGTGGGCGCCATCGTAGAAGTGCGCGGTGTGGATTACGAATGCCTCGACGACGCATCGATTGACGGCTTCACCAAGCGCCTGGAGTCGGCGCTGAAACTTTTCGACGAAAACTTTCGCATCTATCAATACCTCTTCAAACGGAACAACGAAACGATCCCGTACAAACTCTACGACAACCCGATCGTCGATACGGCGATCAAGAATCGTATCGCCCATCTCGCAAGCAAGGCCGATACACTTTTTTCCCTTTCGGTCTATTACGTTGTGCTGCATCAGGGATTTCAGACTTCAGCAAGGCTCGGAAACGCGCTCGTCGAGCTTCCCAAGAATCCGAAAAAGGCCCTCGCCGATCTCCGAGCGCAGTTTTCGAGTCAGAAGCAAGTCGTCGTTCTGGGACAGCATGTCAACAGAGCCCAAGCGGCGCTCCTCCAAAAGGTCCACAGCTTCATCCTCCAAGTCAGTGACTTCCTTCCCATCCGTATGCTGGACAAACAGGAAGCCTTTCGCGTTCTCAAGCGAACGCTCAACTTCCGGCCCGATAAAATCGATTCCGCCAAACTCAAGCACGACACCTTCCTCGATTACTACCTTCCCGAATCGCCCATTGAATGCCATCGGGGGCATCTGCGCGTGGATGATTACTATGTCAAGGTTCTGACTCTCAAAGAACCATCTGCACAGAGCTTTCCGCTCATCTTCAAACGGCTGCTCGAAGTCGAAGCGAATTATTGCGTCGTCACTGAGTGGAAAAAGGAAGATTCCGGCAAGATGCGCCGCGTCATCCAGACCAAGCGCCGTCATTTTCACAATACCAAGCGTTCCTTTGCGAGCCAAGTCAGTCTTAACGACGCTCCCACACAAGACGTACTCCTCGACGATTCCAAGGAATCCCAGGTTAGGGAACTCGGTGAAGGCATCAAGGAAATCGAGCTGCACGGGAATTACTTTGGCGAGTTTTCACTCACTGTCGTGATTTATGACTTGGATATGGCCAAGGTGGACCGTGCGTGCGCCGACTTCTACAAAGTCTTTAGCGTCCATGACGCGCAGCTTTATGAGGAAAAATACAACCTCCTCAACGCCTTTCTCGCGACGGTTCCTGGAAACCACGTCTTCAACTTGCGTTCGCTGTATCTCCTGAACACGAACTATTCGGATTTCTCGTTTCTCTTCACCCTTCACTGTGGCGAGCCCCGCAATGCTCATCTCCGCGAGGAATACCTCGCGGTACTTGAGACGAATCACCACACCCCCTACTACATGAACCTCCACTACCGCGATGTGGCCCACACCATGATTCTTGGGAGAACCGGCGCCGGTAAAAGTTTCTTGCTGAATTTCCTCATCACCAATCTTCAGAAATACGATCCGCACACGTTCATCTTTGACCTAGGCGGAAGCTTCGAAAGCCTCACGCAGCTCTTTGGGGGCTCGTATGTTCGCGTTGGCTTGGAATGCGAGGATTTCAAGATCAACCCTTTCTCGTTGCCTCCAACTAAGGAAAATCTCGATTTCCTCGCCCTCTTCCTAAAGGTCCTGATCCAGGGACAGAGGGCGGGTGAACTCGATCCGGCCGCCGAGCGCGACCTCTTTCACCAGGTCGAAAACCTCTACGCGGTGGACCCGGCGCTGCGCACGTTGGGCGTTCTCGCAAATACCCTTGGGCATGACATTGCGGGCCGCCTTTCGAAGTGGACTCGCGGGGGTCAGTTCGGATTCCTTTTCGACAATGCCGAAGACACGATTTCGTTCTCTCGCTTTCAGTGCTTTGACTTCCAACGCATGAGCCAGTACCCGGAACTCTTGGAACCACTACTGTTCTACATCCTGCATCGCGCCAATGCCGTCATCGCGGATCGGCAGATTAGCTCCATTTTTAAATCCTTCTTCATCGACGAAGCATGGGTGTTTTTGAAGAACCCAAGTATTCAACGGTACGTAGTCGAGGCTCTCAAAACCTGGCGGAAACACAACGCAGCCATGGTCCTCTCGACCCAATCTCTCGATGAACTCAAACGCTCGGACATCCTCGATGTAATCATCGAAAGCTGTGCCACCAGGATCTTCCTCGCGAACCCCGATATGGACCGCGGTATTTACCAGCGGCAGTTTCATCTGAACGACAATGAAGTCGAGTTGATCTCGGGCCTTATCCCCAAGCAGCAATTCCTGATTAAAACGCCGGAACTCGCCAAGGTCGCCAACCTCAATGTCGATCCCAAGAGCTATTGGCTCTACACAAACGATCCTTACGACAACAAGAAACGGAAAGAAGCATTCGAAGCCTACGGCTTTGAACGAGGACTCGAAATTCTCGCGGGAGGAAAGCCGTGATCTTCATCAGGTATCTCCACGCGTGGCCAAGTGCTAGCAATCCGTTCTCCAGCTTTGTGCCTCTGGCCACTAGAGCGTTCTTCCTGGCAATCGTCTTTGCAGTCCCTTGGTTCGTCTGGTTCTTGTTAGACCCTCGAAAAAGTTCGCAGCAGCGCAAATCATCCCAAAAAGGAGAAACTCCGTGAAACAAGTGTTTCCGAGTCACTGGCAAAACTTTTTTCTTCGCCTATTCACCATCGTTCTATTGGGCGCGGTAGCCTCTCCGCTTTCGCCCGCTCGTGCCGCGGCGGATGCCGCAGCGCGCGTCGTGAAGTATTCAAAGGAAGACATCGTTCCCGTTCGCGCCAAACTCCGATTCTCAACGCTCATCGTCCTGCCTGAGGACGAAGAGATTCTCGATTTCACCACCGGCGACAAGGAATTCTGGATCATCAATGGAGCCCACAACCTCTGTTACGTCCATCCGGCCCAGGCTGGAATTCGCACCAATCTGAACCTCATCACCGCTAGCGGTCACGTCTATTCATTCTTGCTGACCGAAATCAGCAACCAGCCGAATCTCGAACCCGATCTGAAAATATTCGTTGAGCCCAAGGAAGGCTCGGGCATCTCAACGAACACCGGGCTGCGCGGATATGTGAGCGCTGGCGAAGCGGAAGCTTACAAGAAAGAAATCGAAACAGTTCGCACCCAGGCTGCGGATCAAGTGCACGCGGCACAAGTCGAGTCCGCCGAGCAGGTGAACCGCTTCCGCTCCAGTTATCCGACCAAACTTCAATTCGATTACGTAATCGACGCGAAAGCGGCGCGCGAACCCTTTCTCGTTTCCGCGATCTACCACGACGATACCTTCACCTACATCAAGTGCGGAGCGCGTGAAAAGCCCGCCCTCTATGAAATCAAGGACGGCCAGCCCAACTTGATTCCGTTCCAGCTCGAGAACGCTGTGTACATCGCAGCCAAGATCATTGACTCGGGCTACCTCGCCGTCGGCAAGAAGAAAATGCCCTTCGCGCGCCATACTGCCGCGAACTGAGAGATGAGCAATGAGCCAACCTGCCGAGATACAAGAAAAAGCTCCCAAGCCGCAAGGTCTTCTGCCGAAAAACGTCCAATCCTGGCTCCTTATCGGATTGGCGTTCCTGATGGTCGCGATCATGTGGCTCACGGGAGGCAAGAAGCCGCCGACGCCAGTTAAAGCCGCTTCGTCCGCCACTCCAGTGGAGGCACCCCTCGAAGTCAACGAAACCAAAATTACCGAAATGCAGAACCGCATTCAGGATCTACAACGACAACAACTCGTGGCGCAGAGCGCCCTTGCCCAGCAGACCCACTTGCTCGGTGCTACCCCTCAAGATTCGCAACAATTTCAGCCGCAGAATGCCTCAGGTAGTCCGTCCGACCAGCGACCGGAAGACCCAATTCAAGCAGAACGGCAGCGACGCGCCTACATGTCATTGTTTTCCTCGAACGTGGCGCTGACCTACCGCAAAGTTCCCCCTGCTGGGCCTGTACCTGAATCAGAGGTAACCCCGGCCGCACAAAATCTCGTTCCTGTAGGACCCGACTCCCCGCAGGTCGCGCAACTCTTGAAAGAGATGCAATCGAATCCAAATTCACCCTCGCCGCGCACCCCATCGCCCGCTCAGGCGCGCAATGATTCCGCTGAATCAACACACGATCGAAAGGAGGAAGCCAGAAATCCTGCCGCCGTGCCGGCTGGCTCCGCCAATGCGGCGGCAGGAAAACCCTATCTGCTCTTTGAGGGAACCATTCTCGAAACCGTACTCATCAACCGCCTCGATGGAGGCTTCACTGGCCCCGTCGAGTGCCTGCTCTCAACCGACGTCTATTCGAGCGACCGCCAGCACCTGCTGATTCCGGCAGGTTCGAAGTTGCTCGGGGAAACCAAAAAGGTGGACACGTTCGGGCAGACCCGACTGGCCGTGGTGTTCCATCGCGTGCTTATGCCGGACGGTTATTCCGTCACCCTCGATCAATTCAAGGGGCTCAATCAAATTGGCGATACCGGATTGCGGGACCAGGTCAATAACCACTATCTCCGCATTTTCGGAGTGTCACTCGCCATCGGCGCGCTCGGAGCCATAGGAGAGGCCGGTACGTCGGGCTCTCTCAACGCTTCGAACGCCGATCTCACGCGTCAGGGATTTGCCCAAAGCACCGCGCAGTCCTCGGCGCAGATTCTCGAAAAGTTTTTGAACATCATGCCCACGGTGACCATCCGGGAAGGCCACCGGGTCAAAGTCTATCTCTCGGGCGATCTTACGCTGCCCGATTACAACAACCACAAAATGCCTTCCGATCTGTGAAGGCCAAAGGAGAGCAGTCCAATGAAAAGGAAAATTCTGATTTGCTTCCTCGTGTTGGGATTGGGAGTGGGCACCGCTTCTGCCCAACTCGGGAGCGGCATCGTGTACGACCCGACGAATTACCACAATGCCTTGCTTCGGTACTATCAACTCCAGCAGCACCTTCTTGAACTCCAGAAGAGCTACGCAAAAATCACCGGACAACTCAATCTCGCTCTGCAGATGGCGCAGTTCGTGAAGAACATGCCTGCTCGCTACCGCGCTTTGTTCTCCCAGTGGCGGAACGTCACTTCACTCAACACCTTCGGGAATACCGTCTCGTGGATCAACGGCATTAACACCGGCGTGCTTCCCAACATCAATACGGGCTATCACAACTCCACGACCCTACTCTCTCAGTACAGTCCGTATGAACTATCGGGAATGGACCCCTTAGAACTAGGACGGGTGCAGTCTCAATATGCGTCCATCGAACTCGCCGATGGCGCAAACATGAACGCGATGGCCACCATCGGTTCGATCCGCGGAACCGCCGACAACGTCCAGACACAAATCGGAAACCTCGAACAAGATTCTTTTTCGGGCGACTCCGGTCTCAATAGCGAAGTGTCTGTCCTGAACAAGATCAATGCCGCGGGCGTTTTGACTCTCCGCACGGTCCAGGACTCGAACAAACTCTTGGCGTCGCTTCTAGAGCAACAGACCATCCTCGCCAAACAACAGCGCGATGTTGCGGCGAATGCCATCAACACAGACATCGGCCGCCAAGCCGCAGTCGCCGAGAACATGGCGCAAGTCACTGGCACGATCACGAATTCGCTTCAAAACTTCCGCATGCCGTAAGCGTGTGGAGACGGACGCCCAGGCGTCGAGGGAGCTGACGGCAGTGCAAACCGATTTCCTCCAGTACATCTTTCAGGCGATCAACAATTTGCTCACCCAGAACCTCGGCTTCTTCGACACCATGGGCCAGAATCTTTTCCGCTCATTCGCCACGATCCTCGTGGCTTGGTTTGGAATCAAGTCTGCGCTCGCCTCTGCCAGCGGCAGACCCTCGTTCCAGTTCGATCATTTTGCGAGCCTGCTTCTGACCATCAGCTTTGGATTTGCGATGGTCAATTACTACAGCACGCCGATTCCCGGCGTCGGAACCAGCTTTCACAACCTGGTCACCAACGAAGCGCAGTTTCTCTCGACTCAGATCGATCAGGCGCAACTCCAAACCGTGGTCTCGCAGGTTGCCGACTTCGAATCGCGCATGGACTCTCCCAGTTGGGGAGATATTTTCGGGACCGCCATCTACGTTGTTGTGACCATCCTGCTTGCCGCGGCTCAGGCGATCGCGATTGTGGTCATCGCCTACGGTTTTATTGCTACTGCCGTTTGCGTGCTGGTGGGACCCGTTTTCATTCCGTTCTTTATCGTCCCAAAGATGGAGTGGCTTTTCTGGGGCTGGTTTCGGTGCTTCATTCAATATGCCTTCTACCAAGTCATCGCCGCAGCGGTGGTCTATATCATCGGAAATCTCATGCTCGGCGCCTTGCGCCTCCCCCCTGCGGGAACGCTTTCGACGGTCCAGCTGATTGGCTGGTTTCCTGTCCTCTTTATTACCTTTCTCGCGTCGATCTACGTCCTCCTGAAAATCCCCTCCCTGACGAACCATATCTTCAGTGGCACCGCCGGAGGATCTTCCGCTGGACTGCTCGACGCCTCCGCTGCCGTTCTCAACAGGGTGATGTGATGGATCGCGATGCAAGTTTCCACGACGCCAAGCGGCTCTACCTCGAACAGTACGGGGATCCCATGGTAACAAATACTTATCTCAAGATCGCCCTCGCGCTGCTTTCAGTCGTTTGCGTCGCGCTCGCAGTCATCGACCTCAGGACCATCCGCACCTTCCAGAACTTTCGCCCGCTCGTGATCCGTATCGACGATCTGGGCCGCGCCGAGGCCATCAACTACCACAACTTGGAATACAAACCGCAGGACGCCGAGGCAAAATATTTTCTGTCCCAGTTTTGCGGCCTCTACTACCGCCGCAACCGCTACACGATTCAGGACGATTTCTCGAAGTCCTTGTACTTCCTCGACGGCAAGCTTGCGGACGGCATTCTCGACGCCTACCGCAAGGACGACATCATCAAGAAATTCATCACCAATACAGCCTCGCCCGAGATCGATGTGGACGTGAAGAAGGTCGCGCTCGAACAGATGCAAACGCCGCCGTTCCGCGCGCGCGTGGATTTCTACATGGTCTATTACTCGCCCGCGGACCATAGCGAACTAAAACGCGACCTGTATACCGCGACCTTTGTTTTCCTTTTCAAAACCCAAGTACCCAACGAACTTATTCCGATCAACCCGCTCGGCATCACCGTTACGTACTTCCGCGAAGACCAGGCATTCAAATGAGAATTCCGGTCCTCACGCACACCGAAGAAGTAGTGGGTGGACGCAGGGCAACGTCGGCGCAACCTCGACGCACCACCGCCGTTCTGCTGCGCAGGCTCTCCCTCTCACAAACGCCACGTCCCAACTCACGGGCTTTCGCTACGAGGACAAACGGCGCGTCTCAAGAGGGCCTCCTTTTCGCCCAGCTTTCCGCCCGCTCCCAGAAACGCAAATCGTTTATCGGAAAACCATCACTCGAACCGCGGATGTGATGATGATCGCGAACGCGCTACTGTTTACCATCGTCATCCTATTGGCATACGGATTTTGGCTTCTCGATCAACTGAAGTTCATGGCTCCTTACAAAGCGGTCTTGTACCACGCATACGGAAGTACGATTCTGATTTTCCTCGCGGTTCTTTTCCTGAATCTATTTGGCGCCGCGCTCACCATCGGCCGCCGCTTTTTCCTCAAGAATACGGGGCGCAAACTCTCACACCTCGACAAACAATTCAACGTCAGCCACGCGGACCTGTCCGCTCCAGTGAACGAGGAGGATTTCAACTAGTGTCGCGTGACGCCGTTTCCCATGACCCGCAAGACCTCTGCGACGTGCGCAACACGTCCACCCGCGACTCCGTGCGCTCGCGGAGATCGACACCTCCTGACGCGCGAAAAAGTAGGAATCTGGAATCGCAGGACACCGGCCGTCGCGATGGCTCCGAGCCTCGCGAGCAGCATCACACTCGAGACGAACGTCGTGATTCTCCCCGCGCCTATTACGTCCGAGACCGCGCCTATCTCCTCCGCGAATCCGAGATGCATGCATTGAAGGAAATCGGCAAATTCCGCGTGGTTGCCGTCTCGGACCTCGCGAACTATGCCTACGGCGGAAAACCCAAGGAGATGGACAAAGACGTTCGGAGGCTTGCCCAACAGTCTCTCCTTGCAGATAAGACCATGGAAATTTCGCAGAAAAAGATCCTGCGTGTGGTCACCCTTACCAAAGCCGGGCATCGCCTTCTCAAAAACACGAACCAACTTCCCGACGGTCAGCCCATTTACCACGGCTTGCGGAAAGCCCGCGAAGTCAAACACGACACCGATCTCTACCGCCTCTATCAGAAAGAGGCTGACCGAATCGAGCGTAGCGGAGGCAGGCCCGTCCGCGTGCTTCTCGACTATGAACTCAAGCGGACGCTCAATCGCGATCTGGCCCTTCTTGGACCGGAAAAAGACGATGCCAACGCAAAGCAGAGAATCGCGGAGAGGCACGGCCTGCAAATGGTAAATGGAAAGATTCCCGTGCCTGATCTGCGCGTCGAATACGAGACACCGGAACTCGAACTTCGTCATGTGGACCTGGAACTAGCGACGCGTGACTACAGACCGCGAGCCATGGCAGAAAAAGCCGCCGCGGGTTTCTCGTTCTATGGGCGTTCGGAAGACCTATCGCGCTTGCGCCGCGTCCTCGACGAACGCGAACTCACCGCACGAATCCTCACGCTATGAACATTGATCCCGTCCACCTCGATGCTCTAAAAGCTTTCGGCTACACCGAGGCGGAAGCCCGCTTTCTCTTCATTGTGGCGACGCATTCCGGCTACTTCGTTGCACGTCAATTCCTCGGCTTCACCGGAACCCATTGGGGCCAGCGCACGGCGACCTTCTGGAACAAACTTCACACCAAGAAACACGCCCGGACAGAGTGCTTTCCAAAGAGCGGCACGGTCTATCACTTATTCTCTCGCCGACTTTATCAACAAATCGATCGCGAAAACATTCGCAATCGCCGGCAACACGAAATCGAATACATCCAGCGCCGCATCGGAATGCTCGATTTTGTCCTCTCCCATCCGCAGTGGAAATATCTCGAAACCGAGCCCGAGAAAATCAGCTTTTTCTGCGATCAGCTGAAAGTCCCGAATCACTTCCTCCCCGCAAAGATCTATCATGGCCAGACATCGTCACAGCCCACGGTTCGCTACTTCGTCGATAAGTTTCCGATGTTTCTCTCGACTGAGGCCTGTTCTTCCTCGTCTGTGGTGACGTTCACCTATCTCCAAGGACGTGAGGCTAGCCTCACGGAGTTTGTCCGCCATCTCGAAGTCTATCTCCCACTCTTGAGGCAACTGTCCGAGTTCCGTTTTCTCTACCTAGCGAGAGTCGATTCCCACTTCGAAAAAGTCAAAGAACTGTTCGACTCTTTGGTCGCAATTCCACTCGGATCGGACGTATCGGCGGACTTGTTCCGCTACTTCCAAATCCGCAAGGCCTGGGACCTCGCGCGGTACACGTCTCTGACCGAGACCGATCTGATTTTTCGCAATCAGGCCAAGGTCCGATTTGCGGGGCAGCGCTTCGAGCACCTCTATCGTGGATGGAAAGTCGGACATGTCAGCGATCGCGATATCCGACAGGAATTTAGCAGCGGCAATCGCCAAGCCATCGTGCATTTCGCCACCGAAGTGCTTTGTCGGATTGTAGCTCCCAAGCAGGAGCGTGAGGGAAACGCATGAAGGCGGTAAGAATTACGCACTTCAGCTTCGTCTTCTCCAACCTCTTCACCGAGGAATGTCAGCACTTCGTTTCAAGAGCGGGAGATAGAAATCGCGGGAAAGCGAAAGTCACCGCGGAAAAAACACTAAAACGGGCGGGAGCGACCCCACTTTTTCGGCTTTCAGCCGCCCAAAAAGTTCGTGGGGTCGCTCCCGCCCTGCGGCACGCTGAATCGTGCCGGGTGTTTTTTCCGCAGTGACCGGCAGTTCGGAACAAACACGCATCACCAGAGGAGGAACACCATGCCGATCATTAAGAAAGCACCGGAAATCACGACCAGAGAAATCAGATTAGAAGAGCCGGTCAACGAACTCCTGGAAGACTACGCACGGTTTATCGAGAGCAATGCCGACCACGTCATCAATGCAGTCCTGAAAAAAGTGCTCTGGAGGGACCATGACTACCGCAAGTGGCGCGAAACACATCGCGCGGCACAGACCGGTGCCGACAAGGCTCAATCTACCGAACCGCGAGGAAAGGCCTGATGCATCGAGCACTCGAATCGCGTGCATTCATCGCGGCCGTTCTCGCTATGACCGGGGGAGCGTTCCTTGTCCACACCCACCCCTTTCCCGATCAGCAGATCTTCCTTCGTGTGATTGCTCAGAGCGCTCCGCAAGCTTTCTTGAGTTTCAAATACATCTACTACGCGCTCCTCTTCACTACCCCTTATCTCATGTGCTCGACCGTACTTTCCGCTGTCTACATCTTTACGCTCAAAGCGCGCCGCGCCATCTCGCCGGCACGCCTTCCGGAGTATCCCAATCCGAACTTGAGAACCGAGCTGTTTCTCGTCGTAGGCGAAGTGCACAACCCGCGCAAGCCGGTGCCAGCGAAGGCGCCGACTTGGCTCACCATTCCCGAGCGCGGTCTGTTTACCGGAATCGCCATCTTGGGCGCGATTGGCAGCGGCAAGACTTCGTGCTGCATGCTTCCTTTTGCTGAACAGATCCTCTCGTACAAAGCAGCCGACAAAGAAAAGCGGATCGGCAGTCTTGTTTTGGAGGTGAAGGGCGACTTTTGCCGCAAGGTAAAAGACATCCTGGATCGTCACCAACGGGCCGAGGATTACATCGAAATCAGTCTCGATTCCGAATACTGTTACAACCCTCTCCACAATGACCTCGACGCATACGCCCTCGCCTACAATATCGCCTCGCTCCTGAACAATCTCTTCGGCCGCGGCAAGGAACCTTTCTGGCAGCAGGCTTACACCAACCTCGTAAAGTTCATCATCCTTCTCCACAAGGTCGCCTACGACTACGTCACATTCTTCGATGTCTACCAGTGTGCGATCTCCCCGCCGCTCCTCGAAGAACGGATCGCCGAGGCCGAGGACATCATTCTCGGGCGCCACTATGTCGCCGTCGCCCCAAAGGTTTACGGAGAACGCACCGCCGACCTGGCGGGGCTCGGTTTTGTCCATGACGAGAAGGAAGACCGCTTTCTAGCGCCCTCTGCCTCGGAGCTGCGGGATATATTAAGGATACGAGGCATTCCATTCGAGGCTCGCACAGTCCTCGATCCGTCCCAGGCCGATCCCGAAAAGCTAGCACAGCTCGAGGCCGTAAAGAGATGGTTCAACGATGACTGGAGGCGCATTGAGACCAAGCTACGAACCTCGATTGTCGAAGGGGTATCCGTCTTCCTTTCACTCTTCGATGACAACCCTAAAGTGAAGAGAGTCTTCTGCCCCAAGAAAGAGTGTTACGACACCCAGAAAAATGCCAACAACCGCTTCGGCAAGCCGCTCCCTTCGTTCGGCTGGCTGATCGAGCACGGGGCTGTTTGCGCCCTCAATTTCCCAATCGGCATGAACGCCGGACTTGCAAAGGCGCTGGGCGTCATGATGAAGCTCGATTTCGAGCGCGCGGTGCTGAATCGCGTCCCGAAAATCGAAGCGCATCCCGACCAATACTTTCGCCAAGTTTTATTCCTTTGCGACGAATACCAGCACTTCGCTACGGTGGGCGAAAGCGACCCGACCGGCGACGAAAAATTCTTCAGCCTCTCGCGCCAACCGAAGTGCATTCCGATCATCGCCACGCAGAGCATTAGCTCGCTGCGTTCGACGTTGCCCGGCGAAAGCTGGCGCACGCTACTCCAAACCTTCCGCACCAAGATTTTCCTGTCGTTGGCGGATGATTTCTCCGCGAAGACGGCGAGTGATCTCTGCGGACGCGAAGACCAGCTCAAAGTCAGCTATAGCTTGTCGGAAAGCGGGCACGACACCAAGATCAGTTGGCTTACCGGCAAGGCGCTCTCCCACAAGGCCAACATCGTCGCCTCGAAGAGCTACAACACCCAAAGCGACTACCGATTCGACATGAAAACCTTCATGGAGTTGCAAAACGCGCAGTCGGTAATCCTTGCCTACGACGGAATCAACCCGGCGCCACCGATGTTTTGCTATCTGAAGCCGCATTACAACGACCCCAACGACTCGTACTTTGTCCAGCTCGCACAAGGAAAACTCTGATGAACGGATTTGAAATGATCCTGCCGTTTCTGAAGCCGATCGAGCACCTCATCCTGGACGACTCGATTAGCGAAGTCATGGTGAACGGCCCCGACCGAGTATTCATCGAGAAGGCTGGTTTCCTTCAACAGGTCCCAGGCGTTTCGATCGGTGAGCGATCCCTCATGGTGGCTGTGAAGAATATCGCCAGGCGCCTCGGAGACGACATCTCGGAATCAAAGCCAATTCTCGACTCGCGATTACCCGATGGCAGCCGCGTAGCAGCGGTGATCCCACCGTGCAGTCTCGCCGGCGTCACGCTCACGATCCGCAAGTTCAACACCCGCCACTTCGAAATGGAGGATCTAATTCGGGCGGGCACACTCGACCATGGGCTCGCGAACCACCTCGAAGACTACGTGCTGGCTCGCAAGAATATTCTAATCGCTGGCGGTACCGGGACCGGAAAAACTACGCTCTTATCAATTCTCGGTAAATTCATTCCGCAGGAAGAACGGGTTCTAGTCATCGAGGACACGGCTGAGATCCAATTGGCACAGGAAAATCTGGTCCGGTTTGAAGCGCGTCGTGAACAAAACGGTCTACCGGCAGTGGCCATTCGCGATCTGTTGAAGGCCGCACTCCGCCATCGCCCGGACCGTATAGTGCTTGGAGAGATCCGAGGCGGTGAAGCATTCGACTTGCTGCAACTTCTGAACACGGGGCACTCTGGCACGCTATCGACCATTCATGCGAACTCGGCGCAACAGGGCCTCGCACGTTTCACGAGTTGTATTCTACAAAGCGGCATCGACTTACCCTACCGCGCCGTTAAGACGAACATCGCAGATTCGCTGAATGTCGTCGTCCATGTCGAGCGGCGGCCAGGTCGCAGATTCATCTCGGAAGTCCTCTTCATCAACGGGTACGACCCCGACACAGACTCATTCGACTACGGCTCAGTGTTCCTGGCCAAACAAGAACAACCATGAGTGCCGACACCGCTTTCACATCGCGCTCTCTCACCGCTTCTGAATACGTGCGGAAGCTCTTCGAACCCGGCGACAACGCCGCGATCCTGGTAAGGAATCGTCGAACCGGCAGGCGGTCCAGCGAATCACAAAGGCCGAAACCATAGCGGACCCCGAGTTTCAGGCATGGCTGGCAGCCCGCAATGCCGCCGGTTCCGACGTGTATGTTGGCATGAATCCAATAAAGGAAGGCGCTTATACCCGAACCAAAGACGATATAAAGGATATCCGCCACATCTATCTCGACCTTGACACGAAGGGTGACAAAGTTCTGGACGCGATCCGAAATTCAACCGAAGTCCCGGCGCCAAACTTTGTGCTCGACACTTCGCCCGGCAAGCATCAGGTCGTCTGGAGGGTGGATGGAATCAATCAGAGCGAGGCTGAGTCGCTTCTGCACAACTTAGCGAATCAATTCGAGGGCGATCGAGCGGCAACGGACTCGACGCGCGTGCTTCGGTTGCCCGGATTCGCCAATCGCAAACTCAGCGAGGAATTTGTCGTCCAGGCGCGACAAGAGAGCGAGGCGGTCTACACGCTCCGCGATTTCACGATTCACGAAGACTCGCCCGAAACGCCTCAGCATTTAGACGTCCACCAAGGCCGCTCAAGGACAGCGTCCAGCAACCAGAAAAGCCAATCCGAGCACGATTGGGCCTACGCCAAACGCGCACTCGCCCGCGGCGACGACCCCGAAGTAGTAATACACCGCATTGCCGACTATCGCTCGAACCACAAAGCCAATCCGAGCTACTACGCTCGGCACACTGTCATGAAAGCTCAAACGGAATTTGCAAGAACCTCCGCGATGCGCGGAGGTGCCGGTTCGGATGTTCTGCAAGAAGATAAATTGACCCGAGACTCAGGAAGATCCCATGAATAAGGAGTTCCTCGCAGAGAGTGAGCATTCTGTTTCCTTCTCTTTCGGAGAATATCCGATGACCGTTCGTGAAGCTGCCAAGTTCCTTGGCGTCAGTCCTCAAACTGTGTATCTTTGGGTCGAGCGAAAGCAGATTCCCCATCTCCGCGTGATGGGTCGAAATATCCGGTTTCTCAAGTCGGACCTCGAACCCTTCCGCGCTTCGTTCAAACAGGAGATGGAGAATGGCAAGACCACTTGAACAGGATGGGGCTGTGTATCAGCGTCAGGGTACGAATTTTTGGTGGATGCGCTACCGCGATCGGAACGGCATCCTACGCAAAGAATCGACTGGCGTAAAGGACTGGCAAGCGGCCAATAAGAAGCTGAGGGAGCGGCTGCATGCCAGGGATGGAAACATTCTCGAAATTGTCCGAAGGGGTGAAGCTTTGAACTTTGGGCAATGGGCGGACTTCTTTTTGGAGAACTACTCGAAGCCCCCAATCCGGGAACTAAAAACCCATAACGCCAACCAAAGGGCGACAAAGCATCTCCGCAATGCTTTCGGAACCCATAAGCTGTTCGACGTTACTGCCGACGATATTGAATTGTTCCTGCGGGAACGCCTTCGTCAGCGCATTCGAACAAAAACGAAGAATGGGTATCACGAAAGAAGCCTGGTGAAGCCAGCCACCGTGCACCAAGAACTAAGGGTACTTCGGCGTATGCTGAATGTGGCCGTTCGGAAGAAGCTACTTCCTTCGAATCCATGTTCCAGTGTCGAATTTCCCGTTGTCATCAAACGCCTGTTCAAACCGCACTATGTTACTTGGTCGGAACAGCAACGGATTGAGCGACAGAGCCCTCAGTTCTTACGCAACATTGTTCGCATCCTTACGGAGACCGGCTTGCGGATCAACAAGGAACTTCTCTCCATGCGAAAGGATCAAGTGGACATCGTCAACGCCACCGTCTGGATTCCGGATTCGAAGACGGAGAATGGCGTGGCGGAAGTCCCGCTCACCCCAATCGCCGTCGATGCTTTTCGAAACCAACTCTCTCTTGCGGGACTAGGTGACTGGCTCTTTCCGAGCCACAGAACCGCGGGCCAACACTACAAATCCGCCAAGGGGATTTGGCGCGCAGCACTCCGTAAAGCGGGAATTCCGTATTTCAGGATTTACGACCTCCGCTCGACGTACGCTACGCGGCTTAGTGCTGGAGGTGTTGCGGATGAATGGGTTGTTCAATTGCTTCGACAAGGGAACTCGGACGTATTCAAGAAATATTCCCAGATGAAGCTAACGATGAAACGCGAAGCACTACAGCAGATCAACCGCCGAGCCAATGAAATGACCATTGACGAAGCGCCAGCGGCCCCTGTTCACGGGGGTTTTGGTACAGTTTTGGTACAGTGATGACGAAAAAGCGAAGGAATGGAGTTCCGAGTGCGCGGAAATGCTTTAGAATCAGAGTGACTTCTACCGTGGGCGTGTAGCTCAGCTGGGAGAGCACCTGCTTTGCAAGCAGGGGGTCGCCGGTTCGATCCCGGCCACGTCCACCAACTTTTTCCGCAAAAGAACCCATGATTGCCGAAGTGAACCGGGGTGCTTCCCGGATGCGCCACGGCTAGCTCATGAACTGCCCGTCCGTGTAGACTGACCCTTCGCCATGGTCGAAGCTGCCAAAAATTTATTCCTGATTGTCAGTGCGCTCTTCCCGATTGTGGATCCGCTTGGCGGCAGTCCCTTTTTTCTGGCGATGACCAATGAATACTTGCCGGATGCACGCAAGGCGCTATCCCGGCGAATCGCACTGAATAGTTTCGTCCTGCTCGTTGGGTCCTACTTTGTCGGAACCTACATCCTCACGTTCTTTGGCATCTCTCTGCCCATCGTGCAAGTGGGCGGCGGCATCATTCTGGTTGCCATGGGATGGTCGATGCTCATGGAGCGCGAGGAGGGCTGCGATGCCGGCACTCGCAAGCGCCTTCCGCAAGACATTGGCCGTGAGGCGTTCTACCCTTTGACGCTGCCGCTGACGGTCGGTCCTGGCTCCATTTCTGTCGCCATCACCTTGGGCGCAAACGCTGCGCGCAGTCACGCGCTACATCCTTTAATGATTTTGGCGGCGCTCGCCGGTTGCGCGCTGATCGCGGTGAGTATTTTTCTGTGTTACGCATTTGCGGACCGGCTGGCGCGGGTTCTGGGGCGGACGGGCATGTCCGTGATGGTAAAACTTTCGTCATTTCTTCTGGTCTGCATCGGCGCGCAAATTGTCTGGAACGGCGTCAAAGCTCTGCTGGAATCCGCGACGCTGCACATCGCTTCTTAGGAAATCTGCTTCCTACCTTCGGTATTCGGGCGGCTCGTGCATCCGCGGTCAGCGCTAGCTTGCCGCGCGCCCGTCTCTTCCTCGTTAGTTTTGGCCCGTTTGCGCCTATATTTTGCGATTCCTGCCCAAATGTGTTCACTAGTGAACAGAAACTTGCAGCGGCTCCGTATAAGATGTTGCCCTGTGGGTGAAGCGAGAGAGCGAACTCGAAGACCATCCCAAGAGCTTCCGGCCGAACAAAAGGCAGTCGCGCTCTTGCCGGAATTCGTGCGGCTTGAGAGCGAATCGCCGACAGGCGGTGCCCGGCTAACTCCCCAGCCATTTTCCCCAATAACGAACCCCACGGTGGCCGCACTCCCGTCCAAACAGATTGCCATCGATCTCACCTACAATCCCGAGGTCATCGGCCTCGAGTCGATCGCCATCGAAGAAAAAATTGTGCCGGCGGCGCCGCTGCATCCGCGGCCGCTGTTGCCTAGCCGAGTCGCCATCATCGGCAACTATCTTCCGCGACGCTGCGGCATCGCCACTTTCACAACCGATTTGTGCGACGCGATTCATGCCGAATACGACGCCACCGAACTCCTGGCGTTGCCGGTCAACGACACGCCCGAAGGCTATAGCTATCCCGCGCGAATCCGCTTCGAGCTGGCGCAGGATGAGCTGAGTTCGTACCGTCAAGCCGCCGATTTCCTCAATTTCAGCAATATCGATTTGGTTTGCTTGCAGCACGAATATGGAATTTTCGGCGGACCTTCCGGCTCCCACATTCTCGAACTCTTGCGGCGCCTGCACATGCCCGTGGTCACCACTCTGCATACGGTGCTTCGCGAGCCTAATGCCGATCAGCGCATGGTCATGGAAGAAATTGCTGCGTTATCCGACCGCCTGATCGTCATGAGCCGGCAATCCTCGGAGATTTTGCAGGAAGTGTTCCACGTTCCGATTTCCAAGATTGATCTGATTCCCCACGGCATTCCCGACTTGCCTTTCATCGATCCGAATTTCTACAAGGACGGCTTCGGCACCGAAGGCAAGGATGTTCTGCTGACTTTCGGCCTGCTCTCGCCGAATAAGGGCCTCGAAAATGTGATCCAGGCTCTCCCCGTGATCTTGAAACATCACCCCAATGTCGTTTACATGATTTCCGGAGTCACCCATCCGCACGTTCTCCGCCACGAGGGCGAGAAATACCGGCGCCATTTGCACAATCTCTCGAAAGAGCTGGGAGTCGAGAGCCAGGTAATTTTTCTGAATCGCTTCGTCAGCCCCGAAGAGCTGGTCGAATTGATCGGCGCCGCGGACATTTACATCACGCCCTACAGACACAAAGGACAGGTTGTCTCCGGCACGCTCACCTACGCTTTAAGCGCCGGCAAAGCGATCATCTCCACTCCGTATCTACATGCCATGGAATTGCTGGATGGCGAACGCGGCGTCCTCGTGCCTTTTGACGATCCAGCCTCAATCGCCGCTAAAACGATTGAGCTGCTCGACAACGACACCGCGCGCCACGCCATGCGCAAGCGCGCCTATCTCTACACCCGCGACATGGTCTGGCACCGCGTCGCCCAACAATATATGGGCAGCTTCGAGCGCGTTTACAACGAGCGCCTCCAGAAGCCCCGCGCCACTTTTTCGGCACAAAACACCGAAAAAGCCCTCGATCTTCTTCCACCTATTAATCTCGATCACCTCTCGCGCATGACCGATCAAACCGGAATCGTCGAGCACGCCATTTTCGTCGTGCCTAACTATCCCGAAGGCTATGCCACCGACGACAACGCCCGCGCCCTAATCGTCGCTGTCCAACTCGAAGATTTCGCCGGCACCGCCGCGAAGGAAACTGCCGATCTGGCCTCGCGTTACTTGGCTTTTTTGTGGCTGGCGTATGATCCCGTCACCCGAAGATTCAGAAATTGCCTGAGCTACGACCGCCAGTGGCAGGAGCCCGAAGCCTCCGAAGACAGCCACGGCCGCGCGCTCTGGGGCCTCGGCACGGTTCTTGGTAGATCCAGCAACTCCGGCCTCCGCGGAGCCGCCGGGCGTCTGTTCGAACTGGCCTTTCCCTCGGCCCTTGAATTCAAAAGTCCGCGCGCCTGCGCATTCGCGTTGCTGGGCCTGCTCGAGTATCTCGAAGCCTTTCCCGGAGATCGCGCCGCGCTCAATGCCGCGGATTCGCTCGCCAATCGCCTGCTCGACGCCTACCGCGCCACGCGCACCGACAAATGGAGATGGTTCGAAGACGAGCTGGCGTATTCAAATGCGCGCCTGCCGCAAGCGCTCATCCGCGCAGGCACACGCAGCGGAAACAACGCCATGCTGGCAGCCGGACTCGAGGCGCTCGATTGGCTTTCGGCGGTACATCGTTGCGGAGCGAAAGGCCACTTCGTCCCGGTCGGCTCGCACGGCTTCTATTCGAAGAGCACCGAAAAAGCGCGCTTCGATCAGCAACCCGTCGAAGCCTGCGCGGCGGTTTCCGCCTGCCTGCAAGCTTATCGCGTCACCGGAGAGGACCGCTGGCGCAAAGAGGCGTGGTGCGCGTTCAATTGGTTCCTCGGCGACAACGATTTGCAGATCGCGCTTTACGATCCCGCCACCGGCGGATGCCGCGATGGCCTGCATCCCGATCGCGCCAATCAAAATCAAGGCGCCGAATCCACTCTCTCCTTCCTGATGGCGCTCCTGGAAATGCGCCAACTCGAAGAATCAGGCGCGACCAACAACAATCCGTGACCACCCCTCCATCGCCCCACTGGGGCGCGTAGAAGTTCGTCGAATCTTGCAACCAGACTGTCATTGAGAGAGACCATGACTCACTACGACACCTTATTTACCCGCCATGCTGCCAATCCGCTGCTGACTTCAAAAGACTGGCCGTATTCGATGAATAGCGTTTTCAATCCCGGGGCCACGCTGCTCGAAGATGGCACCACTCTCCTCCTCTGCCGCATCGAAGACCGCCGCGGCCTTTCGCATCTCTGCGCCGCGCGTTCGAAAAATGGCGTGGACAACTGGCAGATTGACAAGCAACCGACGCTCATGCCCGATCCCGAGCATTTCCCCGAAGAACTCTGGGGCATCGAAGATCCGCGCATCACTTACGTCCCGGAACTCAAGCAATACGCGGTCGTCTACACGTCTTATTCACGCGGCGGCCCAGGCGTCTCTCTAGCCCTCACCAAAGATTTCCACAATTTCGAGCGTCTCGGCGTAATCATGCCGCCGGACGACAAAGATGCAGCTCTCCTGCCAAAAAGAATCAACGGCTCCTGGGCGCTGATCCACCGCCCCATGACTCCGCTAGGCGCGCACATCTGGATTTCCTATTCCGATGATCTGCGCCACTGGGGCGTTCACAAAATGATGCTCGAAGCTCGCCGCGGCGCCTGGTGGGATGCCAATAAAATCGGCATGTCCCCGCCGCCCATCGAAACTCCGCAAGGCTGGCTGATGATTTACCACGGCGTGCGCAGAACGCCCTCAAGCTCCATCTATCGCCTGGGCCTAGCATTATTCGATCTGGAACATCCCGAGAGCTGCCTGAATCGAGGAGATTCCTGGATGTTCGCCCCAGAAGCCGAATACGAAAGGCGCGGCGACGTTCAAGACGTAGTATTTCCCTGCGGCTACACCATTGCGAAAGACGGCGACACCATCAATTTATATTATGGCGCCGCCGATTCCAGCATTGCCCTAGCCCACGGCAGCATCCGCCAACTACTAGCCTGGCTAAAAGCCAACGGCCATTCCGAATCAACAAACGACCGCCGCCAACGCCAAACCGTAAGCGAGGTCATCGCCTAAACAACGCACCTTCCCGTCGCCTTCGTCTTTGTCTTTGCTGGTGCCTTTGTAGGGGCGGGCCTTGGGGTTAAGTCCCGCCCGCCTTTCGGCCCCGCCTTTTCTTTCCGTAGAGGCGCCGGTCAATTCGCTGAGCGATTGCAAAGCAATCGACGCGCCCACCCGCGTAACGCTCGCCATTAACCGGCTCGCGACCCGATCACGCATTCCCGAAAACCGGCAACGCAGCCCCATGCACCACTTTCGCCTCATCCCCACACAAAAATAAAATCACCCGCGCAATATCCTCCGCCTTAGGCCACTTCGAAAAATCAGCCTTGGGCATAGCCTTGCGATTCGCCTCCGTATCAATAATCGAAGGCAAAATTGAATTCGCCCGAACGCCACTCCCCTTCAGATCCTCAGCCAGGCAATCCATCATCGCCACAGCCGCAGCCTTCGAAGCCGCATAAGCCGAAGCCCCAGCTCCATGATCGATCGCAGCCTTGGCCGCCACATTCACGATCGCCCCGCTGCCTTGCTTCAGCATCACTCGTACCGCAGCCCGCGCCAACGCGTATCCCGATCGCAAATTCAAATTCATCATCTTCTCGAAAACTTTCGTATCCAGTTCCCACAATTTCACGCCGCCGGCATAGCCGCCCACCGTATTCACCAAAGCATCCAACCGCCCATGCCGCGCAACAATTCCATCAACCAGCGCAGTCACCGCCGCCTCATCCGTAACATCCGTATCAAATCCCTCGAGTCGCGCCCCATCCGCCGCCGCACGATTCTTCAACGTCTCAAATTCCTCTCGCCGTCGATACGTAACAGTCGCACGCGCCCCAGCCTCAAGAAACGCCAAGCTGACCGCCCGTCCCAATCCGCCTGTTCCCCCCGCAACTAGCACGACTCTACTCTTCGCATCTGCAGTGCTCGATCGTGTGCTCGATGTCATGCTCGGTCTCCGGTTGCAATCGAAAGCTTTGTCAGGGCATGACTTTAGTCATGCCGCAAAGCCGCTAAATAACCCCGGCTTTAGCCGCCGAGGTCGCGCTGCAAGAATGCCGTGCGGAATATTTATATACGGGGACGCAAATGTCCGCAAAAATGCTGAAAACGATTTAATCGTGCAGAACCACACTCAAGAGCGAAGTATTAATCTGCAGACCGCCGTTATATTTGATAAATCCCAATTTCCGGAATTTATTCATAAAAAAATTCACCCGCGACCGCGTTGTCCCCACCATCTCCGCCAACATCTCCTGCGGTATCTTCGGCAGCACCCGCTGCGGCTTATCTTCCTTCCCATAACGCGCCAAAAGCAAAAGCGTCCGCGCCAACCGCTTCTCGCTGGAATTAAAAAGCTGATCCACCAAATCCTCTTCAATGCGGATATTCCGCGCGAGCATGTAAGTAATAAAGCGATCCGAAAACGCGTGCTCGTCGTGCAGCACCCGGATCATCTCCTTTTTCTCAATCATCATCACGGTAGTAGGCGTAATCGCATTGGCCGTCCCGATCCGCAACGGCTGTCCGGCCAGGCATCCCTCGCCAAAAAAATCGCCCTCGCCCAACACCCCGACCACCGCCTCTTTCCCGGTTTCATTCACCACGGAAAGCCGCACGCCGCCTTTTTGAATGTACAGCACATTTTTCGCCTGATCGCCCTGCGAAAAAATCGTCTCCTTCTTCTTGAACTCCACAACTTTGCGCGCCACCCCGGCAGAATCCAGAAATGCCTGCGCGTTGAACGTTTTTTTAGGATTGATTTTCAGACGATTTGGGCTAGCAGTAGGCATGGGCACAATCCCTTCTTAAACTAGCATCGTAGCATGCCAGCACCCTTCTGTAAGCCGCTTTACCGATGTGTGCACAAGTGAACAGACTCCCGCCCCAGCAACCTCTAAGATGATGCCCGTGGGTAGAGCAATCGGACCGGGGCGAACGCAGGTCCAGGTGCTCATCCGCGAGTAGCACCGGAGATCGCAGCTTCCTTCCCGTTTCAGACTGCCCCAAAACTTACTGCCCTGACAGCGAAATTGCTGGAATGCCTCGGGCCCTTGGGAACGACGGGAGCGTCTGCCTGCGAAGAAAAGAGGTCTTAGCTCGTGCCTTTACTTCAAGTATTGATAATCCTCGTGGTGGTCGGTGTCCTGCTCTGGCTGATCAACAATTTCATCCCGATGCAGGGAAGCATCAAGTCGATTCTGAACGGAGTCGTAGTAATCGCCACAGTCCTGTGGCTTCTCAACGTTTTCGGAGTTCTTCATTCTCTGTCCCGCATTCACGTCGGCACATAGCCTGAACCACAACGCCAAGACCGGCGCGTGATTCGCCACAGCGAAGCAACAAAAGTTCCAAGCCCGCTCGACACAGCCGTCAAGGGGCGCCAGAAAGTACCGCAATGGAGGCAATACTTATGAAACCAGTTGGAATGATCAGCGCCGCAGCTTTGCTCCTTCTTCTAGGAGCCGTAGCTCCCGCGCACGCAATCCAAGATCAACACGAACCAGAAGCCAAGCCTGAAAAACAATCCGAAGCCAAGCCGCCGAAACAAGAGCAGCCGGCCAAGCAGGAAAAACAGCCGGAAGCCAAGCCCGCAAAACAAGAGCCGCAAGCCAAGCCCGAAAAGCAGCAAGAATCCAAGGCGACGAAGCAGGAGCCGCAAGCCAAGCCGGAAAAACAGCAAGCAGCCAAGGCCGCAAAACCAGCTCCGCAAGCCAAGCCTGAAAAACAAGAACAAGCCAAGGCTGTAAAGCCGGAGCGTCCAGCCAAGCCCGAAAAGCAAGAGACGGCCAAGGCCGAAAAACCAGCGCACGAACAGCCAGCCAAGGCGCAACACGAGCAGCAAGCCAAGCCTGGTAATGGGCAACGCCCAGAGCGCACCGCCGCGCAAGAGCAGCATCAGCGCTCAGTCCCGGCGCTGCGGCTCAGCGTCCGAGGCAGCGGCCGCATTCCCGACGATCGCTTCCGCTCCAATTTCGGCGAAGAACACAGATTCGCAATCAACGAGCCGGTAATGGTCGACGGATACTCGCGCTTCCAATACAGCGGCTTCTGGTTCGGTTTCGTCCAACCGTGGCCGGATGGCTGGTACTACACAGACCAAGTCTACGTCGACTATGTCGACGGCGAATATTTCCTGATCAATCCCTACTACCCGGGCGTCCGAGTAGGCATCAGCGTAATTCTTTAATCGCAGCATCAGCGGTGGCGCTTTGTCAGGGTACGGCTTCAGCCGTGCCGCAAGCGCCACAAAATCCCCGCGGCTCTAGCCGCTGAGGGCAAGCCGCTCGCAAAAAGAAACAAGGAGACAAAATGCTAGGAACAATCCTGATCGTAATTTTGGTTCTCGCGCTTCTAGGTGCTTTGCCAAGATGGAACCACAGCCGCGAATGGGGCTACGCCCCAACAGGCGGCGTAGGCCTAATCCTGATCATCGTGGTGATTCTCCTAGTTCTCGGGCGAATCTAACCAGCTTTGGACGGCAACCGAGGCTCCAGCCGATCGAGCCTCGTTCGTCTCTCAACTTCATCGGCGAAGGCGAGGCGAAAAATGGATGATTCCAAACGTCAAGCAGTAAAGTTCCTCGAAAAAGAAATCAAAACCTACATCGCGCTAGCCTTGTTCCTCTCCAAAGAAGGCATCAAAGAGCGCGTCCAACTCGGAGAGAAAGAAGTCCTCATTGGCCCTTCCTACTACCGGGAACGGATGAGAGAGGCCCGCAAGATCGTCAACGAGCTCAGAAAGCCTTCGTAGCGGTGCGCCTTCAGGCCAGCATCCTACGACCTCAGCCGCACACCAACCCCGTACTCCATGCCGGACTCACGGTTCGCCACATCCCATACCACCCTATAGGGCGCCGCTACGAAACCAAGGCCGCGACAAATCGATTTTCACTTGTGTGCACTACTGAACAGAATCCTCAGGCACATCCATCTATGATTCTCTTGTAGGAACGAGCAGGAAAGCCGTCAAGCAACAGTTTCATCCCTTCCGCCCGGCCGCTTCGGCTACAAGCCTGCTTCAGGGAAAAGAAATAGGGGGCAATATGCTCTGGACGATTTGCGTAATCTTGCTCGTGCTCTGGCTCTTGGGAATGGTCACCTCATACACCATGGGCGGCCTGATCCACATTTTGTTAGTCCTGGCCGTAATCACAGTAATTATCCGGCTCTTCCAAGGTCGCAGCGCCTAATCGCGAAATCAAAAATGAAACCAATCTCAATCGCCGGAATTCTGCTGATAGTTTTGGGCGCGCTAGCCCTCGCCTATCAGGGCATCACCTACACCCATCGCGAAAAGGTCATCGACATAGGTCCGATCCATGCCACAGCAGACCGGGAAAAGACCATTCCTCTCCCACCAATACTCGGCGGCATAGCGCTGCTCGGTGGAGTCGGCCTGCTCGTGGCCGGCGCGAAGCGCACGGCTTAACGGAAGTTTTCGGCCAGGGACAGCTGCATCTTTTTCATTTCGCAGTCCCCCCGGCTCAAGGCGCGATCTGAAGCGCCTCACAATAGGTTCCGGAGTCCTCAACTTCCGCAGCCGCAATTCTGATCATGGAGGTCAGCGATGATACGCAAATCAATCCTGGTTCTATGTATGGCTCTGCTCGCAGCCGCAACCGCTTCGGCAGATAACAAGGAACAAAAGCGCCTGGAAAATTCCGGCGCCGTAATGCAGGAAATCATGAACGTCCCGGACAACATTCCCCAACAAGTGATGGAGAAAGCCGAGTGCGTAATCGTATTCCCGTCCGTTCTGAAAGCAGCCTTCGTCGTCGGCGCCAGCTACGGCCGCGGCGCAATGGTCTGCCGCACCGGCAAAGACTTCCGCGGTCCCTGGGGCGCTCCAGCAATGATGGCGCTCGAAGGCGGCAGCGTCGGTTTCCAAATCGGCGGACAAGCCACCGACCTAGTCCTGCTGGTAATGAACGATCGCGGCGCGAACTCGATTCTAAGTTCCAGAGTAAAGCTCGGCGGCGACGCATCCGTAGCCGCAGGCCCGGTAGGACGTGACGCATCAGCAGACACCGACGCCTACATGCGCGCCGAAATCCTAAGCTATTCGCGCACTCGCGGCCTTTTCGCAGGCATCTCGCTCGAGGGTTCCACGCTACGCCCGGACGACGACGCATCCGCCGACGTCTACGGCCACAAAGTAACCGCACGTGAAATCATCATGGACGGCGCAGTAAGAATTCCGCACAGCGGCCGCCACCTGGTAAACGTGCTACAACGCAACTCCCCAAGAAACGATTCCAAACAATCAGCAACCGGCAACTAACCGTTAGGCGCGAGACGCGCCGACGCCCGTAGGGCCCGGCTTTCTTTTCAGCCGGGCCTCTTCGGGCAAGTGGAAACTGAGGGGCGAGCATGCCGCGTTCCCATAACTCCAAAAACGAGCGGATTTCAATCCCGGACCAGCCACCCATTAACCAGTAGCATTTTTTTACAAAAAGCCGCATACGAATTCACCCACAATGGGAGTACACTTGAGTCTGGCCGCATTCCACTGCACACCGATCCTGCGCCGTGGGCTTAAGCCCCTGAAACGAAGTAACACGCCGACTCAGTAAAATACGAATGGAAGCACGGATGGACTCACGATTGGAACCTATGACCACTTCGCCGCTCGACTCACTAACTAGGAAGCAAGCAGCACAGCAAGACGGGATCAATTGGGTAACCGCAACATTCATGGTCCTATTTCATATCGGCGCCCTAGCCGCCATTTTCTTCTTCACCTGGAAGGCACTCTTCGTAGCCATTTTTCTCTGGTGGGCCTCCACCAGTCTCGGCATCGGCATGGGCTATCACCGCCTGCTCACCCACCGCGGCTACAAAACGCCCAAGTGGGTCGAGTACGTTCTGACGGTATTCGCCACTCTAGCTCTCGAAGGCGGCCCGATTTTCTGGGTAGCCACGCACCGCATCCACCATCGCTATTCCGATCACGAAGGCGATCCGCATTCCCCGGTCGACGGCAAATGGTGGGCGCACATGGGCTGGATCCTGATCGGCAGGTCCATGCATCACGACACCACAACGCTAGCCCAATACGTCCCCGACCTGGCCAAGGATAAGTTCCACGTCTGGATCACCAAATATAATTACGTCCCGCTCATCGCGCTGGGCGTTCTATTGCTGGCCATCGGCGGCCTGCCGTTCCTTTTCTGGGGCATCTTCGTACGCACAGTAGTAGGCCTGCACGCCACCTGGCTGGTAAATTCCGCCACCCATTCCTGGGGCACGCGCCGCTTCCAAACCCGCGATCGCTCGACAAACAGCTGGTGGGTAGCCCTGGTTACGTGGGGCGAAGGCTGGCACAACAATCACCACGCCCACCCAGTCTCAGCCCGCCACGGCCTGCGCTGGTACGAAATCGATTTCAATTGGTACGGCATCTGGATAATGAAAAAGCTGCGCCTAGCCCGCCAAGTCCACTGCGCCAAGATCCTAACCCCACAACACGAAGACGAAATCCTACCCACGGAAGCCCAAGCCAACCTAATGCCAAGCAAAACCGCAGAAAACTTCGGGTAGGAACTTCCGTAGGGGCCGGCGTTCACCACCGGCCCGGTTTAGCCGTAGGTTTTTCCGAACGTAGGGCCTGCGCTTTATGCCGGGCCACTTCATGCAAAATGTAAATCCAAGCCCAAACTTCAGGCACACCCACACACGCCAATCCAAATGTAGGGGCGGGGGTTAATCTCCCGCCCGGTTTAGCCTTGGGTGTTCGGTCCCGAAGGGCTCGGAGCGTCAGCTCCGACAAAAGAATCCAAGATCCAAAAGGGCTTTAGCCCCTGAACACACTCCGACGCGAGGTGAAATGAATTGGATCAAGCAGACGCAGGCACAAGGGAGGGGAAGCGCCAAAATCCGCATCACCAGCACAATCTAAGCCGGCGAATAAATCCAATCAAAAGGCACAATCTGCCGCAACTTCAACCGCGAAGCCCGGCCCTTCCACCCGCAATGAGGCGCCTGACAAGTAATCTCATCATGCGAAAACAAGGCCTTAGCCTCAACCTCGGAAAGTGTTGATTTAGAAGACTTTCGCTGCAAATTGATACTATGAGGACCGCGCGGACATTCAAACACCACTCGATAGGCTTTGCTCATACCCCAGTATACCCGCAATCCCCCGATTTAAGGGGACATTATTGATAAGAAGAGCGACCAATCAGTCCACACCCCGCCTTTCGTAGCGCTGGCGTCCCGCCGGCTCCTACGACCTAACTAGTAAGCAACAACCGAAACCCACCGACGGACCACCGAGTAGGTTCGGGACTTTTCTGCCGCCGTCGTAGGCGCGCCCCTGCGGCGGTCATCGCCGCCCGCTTTTCGGCCGCGGCGCTTTTCGCTTTCGCACTCGCCCGCCGCCCTCCCGAAAACTAAGCGGATCCCGAAGGTTCTGCAATTCGCGGTAATAATAAAGCGCCGTAGGCCGCCCCCCGCCAAATCGCAGCCTCCCCAGAAACTCAATCTCCGAAGCGGTAGCATCCGCGCTCATCGAAGGCGTCCCCAAGAATTCCTTCAGCCCCAATTCTTCGCGGGAAGAAGCCCCAACTTCCCGCTCCACAAACTCCAATTTCTTCACATGCTCCGAGGCCAACCGCCGGTTCAAAACAATCTCCATCCCAAAATTATTCAGATCGATATCCCACGAATCAATCAAAGGATCCAAAAACGCAATGCGATTCTCCGCCGAAACGCTAAACACATCGCTATCCAAAAACTCCAGCACAATCACCCGCATTTCCTCATAACTCCGCCGGTTCACTGCAGCCACGCGCTTCAACCAATCCTCACTCTCTAATTCTTCCTTAGCCACCCGCTTCACCACGTCCAGCAATTTCTGCGTAACCAACCGTTCCAATTCCCCAAACGGCTGCCGTTCAAATATCGCCCGTATCTCCGCCACCCGCCCGCGATCGCACTTCCGCAAAACCAATTCCCGCACCTCTTTAAAAAGCGGCGCCGGCGAAATCGCCAATCTCTTCTTCAATTCCTCGGTACGTTCGTGCGCCGCCAATTCCGAAAGCTTCAACGCCGGCAACCGCAGAAATTTCCCCAACTTGAAATAAATGTCGGTACGCTCGGGCGCCGGAGGCAATTTCTTCCGCGCCAGCAACTGCGAAATATAAGAGTCCGTAACCCCAGCAGCCGCAGCCAGGTCTTTCTGCTCCAGCTTCAATTCCTCCAACCGCCGCTTAATAACAGAACGAACGTCCAAGTTCGTCTCCCTCCCGCCCGGTTTGGCACTGGGTGTTCTCCGAACGTAGGGCCCGCGCTTTCTGGCGGGCCTCTTCATGCAAGATCGCGCCACAATCTCGGGCGCGGCCAAACCACGAATCAAAATTAACCGGTTTGTGATGTTTGCAAAATTCATTTGACATTTCAAGTTAATTAACTCAGTATAGTTAACGTACTAAGGGACTCTCCAGCTCACCTTAACAAACAGCAGTTACCTGAACCGTTGCGCGATCATCAGAAACTCAAGGAGACCCAAAATGTTTGCTCGCAGAATTTATATGCACCTGAAGCCCAATTCGGCCACAGAATTCACGCAAAAGCTCGAACGCGAAGTCATCCCCGTCCTTCGTAAGCAGAAGGGCTTCCTGGACGAAATCACCTTCATCGCTCCCTCCGGCATCGAAGCGTTCGCCATCAGCCTGTGGGACTCATCCGAAAACGCGGAATCCTACAACCGCACCAATTACGCCAATGTCACCAAGACGCTAGCGTCGGTGATCGATGGCCCGGCCCAGGTGGAGACTTTCAACGTAGCAAACTCCACCTTTCACAAGCTCGCGGCTCCCGTAACCGTCTAACGCAATTTCCTCTGACGCGGGGCGGAGAAATTCCGCCCCGCCAGAGGGTTTTCGCCGCTGAGAGCGTGTCGATCGAGGCTGCCCAAGCGTGCAATTCGAGATTCCCGTGGACACAAAAATCATCACTGGATTTCCACTGCGGCGCTGCTCGTGGTCGGTCAGCCCCATCGTCTCCGGCGTTCTCTCTCACCGGATGCTGCGCTGGCTCGATTCCGTCTGCTTAAAGAGCGTCCCATGCAAGCCGTAAAAATGATTCCGCCACACCCGACACACGAGCCTGGTAAGCCGCCCATGATATCGCACATGAAAAACGAAATAGCCACGGGAACCGTCCTGATCAAGAACGGCGCACTCCTGCCCAAAGATCTGCAATTCGAAACCGAAGCCGGCGTCCCGGGCTGGCGCTTCGTAAAATATTTCGACGTCCGGGGCCTGGATCGCAAAATCCAAAAAACCGGCTGGACGTTCTTCTGCCTGGCCGGCGAAATCAAAGCCACCGCCTTCGGCATCGATCCGCAAAGAATGGTCCGCACCGCCATCGAGCGCATTCTCGCCAAATCGCAAGCCAGCGATTTCAATTCCCTGGAAATCACGAAAATGGCGTCAGCCGGTTCCGAGCGTTTCCCGCTAATCCGCTACATGACCGTCTCAGCCCAATCCCGCCAAATCCAGGAAAGCATGTACCTGGGCCGCCCCTCAACCAATCCCCAGTCCGAAGTCCGCGAACTAATCCCTCCGCCAAAGCCGCGCAAATTCTCGCTAAGCAAGAAACCACTTCCGCTCTAAAAGAAGTTCCCGCAAAGCAGACATCCGAACGTAGGGTCCGCGCTTTATGCCGGGCCTCTTCATGCAAGCTCGCCCCACAATCCCTCATCGAGCCAATCGCCAAACGCGCGACCACGCCGTCCTCCCCCACACGCCCCCAAAAGATGCAGTATGATGATCCCCACAAATCAAAATGAATTAACAATCGCGATCAAGCACGCGGAGGAAAAATGAACCTACAAAATTATGTTTCGGGCCAATGGAAACAAGGCGCCGGCCCAGGCGAACCCCTAATCGACCCAGTAACCGGCGAAGAGCTAGCCCGTATCTCCTCCAAAGATATAGATGTGGCCGCCGCCCTAAATCACGCCAGAACAAAAGGCGTCCCGTCGCTGCAATCCCTGACCTACGCCCAAAGAGCCGAGCTGCTCGGCAAACTAGGCGAACTCCTAACCGCCAATCGCGACGAATATTTCCGCATCTCCCTACTAAATTCCGGCGCAAACGCAACGGATGCCAGCTTCGACGTAGACGGCGCCCTCTACACCATCAAATTCTTCGCCAAAATCGGCAAGCCCCTAGGCGAAGGCAAAATCCTAAAAGAAGGCGCAGTCCTACCCCTCTCGAAGACGAATGTATTCTCAGCCCAACATTTCCTGGAGCCAGCCAAAGGCGCAGCCATCTTCATCAACGCCTTCAATTTCCCAGCCTGGGGCCTATGCGAAAAAGCCGCCCCAGCGTTACTAGCAGGCGTCCCCATAGTGGTAAAGCCAGCCTCCCCCACCGCCTGGCTAACCCACAAAATGGCCGAAGACATAATCAAATCCGGCATCCTCCCCGAAGGCGCCATCTCCATCCTCGCAGGCTCAGCCCGCGACCTGCTCGATCACGTCCGCGAAGTCGACACCCTCTCCTTCACCGGCTCAGCCGACACCGCCGCCAAAATCCGCTCCAACCCAAATGTTCTAAGCCGCTCAGTCCGAGTAAACATAGAAGCCGACAGCATCAACTCCGCCATCCTAGGCCCAGACGTAACTCCAGGCACAGATCTATTCGATCTATTCGTAAAAGAAGTAGTCCGCGAAATGACCCTAAAAGCCGGACAAAAATGCACAGCCATCCGCCGCATCCTGGTTCCACGCGCCCAAATGAAATCATTAGGCGAAGCAATCGCCGCGCGCCTGGCGAGCACAAAGGTAGGCAACCCCAGAAACGCCGAAGTAAAAATGGGCCCGGTAGTAAATAAAGCCCAACAAACATCCTGCCTGGAAGGTCTAAGAAAACTAAAACAAGAGTGCACAGTAATCTTCGGCGGCGACGAAAAATTCCAACCCATCGACGCCGATCGCGAAAAATCCGCCTTCGTCCAACCAACGCTACTAGCCTGCAACGATGGCATAGAAGCAAAATACGTCCACGACGTAGAAGTCTTCGGCCCAGCCGCCACGCTAGTGGCCTACGACAACGAAGCAAATCTAATAGCCATAGCCCGAAGAGGCCTAGGCTCCCTAGTAGGCTCAATTTTTTCAAACGACGCCACATTCCTACAAAACGTAATCCTAGGAATCGGCGACATGCACGGCCGCATAGTAGCAGTAGACTCCAGCGTAGGCGGCCAACACACCGGTCACGGCAACGTAGTCCCCAGCTGCCTACACGGCGGCCCAGGCCGAGCCGGCGGCGGCGAAGAACTAGCAGGCCTACGCGCCCTGTTCCTCTACCACCGCCGCTTCGTGGTCCAAGGCCCTCCCGCATTACTAGCCGATCTAACAAAAATAGCCACCGACGCAAATTTGCTGTATTCGTAGGGGCGGGGGTTCACCACCCGCCCGCTTTGGCCGTGGGTGTTTCTTCCTGTAGGGCCCGTGCTTTACGCCGGGCCTCCGACGACCTCCGATCAAAATCAAATCACCGCCCAACGGCGGCCTCCAAAAATCCACAACATCCCGTCTTTTTCCTCAATCTATTTAACCGCCAACATCATATGATTCCGCGGCGCAAACAACCCGCGCCCGCCAACTCATGACCACGCCCCCAGAAAAAAATTCCCCACCACAAATCCCCAACTGGGACGAAATCGCCGCCACAAAAGAATTCCAAACTCTAGTAAGAAAAAAGCGCCAATTCATCTTCCCCGTCTTCGCCTTCTTCTTCGCCTATTTCTTCACCCTCCCAATCCTCATCGGCTACGCCCCCAAACTAATGTCCACCCCAATCCTGGGCCCCATAACCGCAGCCTACGCCTTCGCCCTATCGCAATTCCCAGCAGGCTGGCTAATCGCCGCACTCTACTTACGCGCCTCAAAAAAATTCGATCGCCAAGCCAAAGAAATCCGCGCCCAAAGCCTCACGCAGCAAGGAGGGAAGTAATTGCAAACTTCCCTAATAGTCTTTCTAATTTTCGTCGCCACCACCCTAGCCATCACCTACTGGGCCGCACAACGTTCCCACGGCCCGAGCGCGTATTTCGCAGCAGGCCGCCAAATCACCGCCTGGCAAAACGGTTTCGCCGTAGCCGGCGATTTCATGAGCGCCGCGTCATTCCTAGGAGTAATCGGCCTAATCGCCCTCCAAGGATTCGACGGCTTCTTCTATTCGATAGGCGGCTTCGTAGCCTTCGTGACCATCCTTCTATTGGTAGCCGAGCCGCTGCGCAACGCCGGCCGCTACACCATGGGCGATCTCCTAGCCTATCGCCTAAAACCCAGGCCAGTCCGCGCCATGGCCACGCTAAGCACCCTAGCCACAATTATTTTTTACTTGCTAGCCCAAATGGTAGGCGCCGGCGCGCTAGTAACGCTGCTCTTCGCCAACTCCGGCATCACCTACAAAGCGGGCGTAATCGGCGTAGGCACGCTAATGATCCTCTACGTAGTCTTCGGCGGGATGTTAGCGACAACGTGGGTCCAAATCATAAAAGCAATCATGCTGCTAACCTGCGCGGTAGCCATCACGCTACTAGTCCTGGCCCACTTCCACTTTCATCCACTAGAACTTTTCGCCGCCGCCACGCACATGGGCCATCAACAAGCCGGCCAAACCCGAGTAAGCAATTTCCTACAACCAGGCATGCGCTACCACGGCCCCCGCGGCGCCCTGGATCTAATCTCCCTAAGCTGCGCCCTAATCTTCGGCACAGCAGGCCTCCCCCACATCCTAGTAAAGTTCTACACGGTGCCCGACGCCGCAACGGCAAGAAAATCGGTAGTCTGGACCATGGCCCTAATCGGCAGCTTCTATATAATGACCAGCGTAATCGGCGTAGGCGCCACAGTCCTAGTAGGCCCGGATTACATAGTCACCCACGGCGGCACAAATATGACCGCCCTACTGCTAGCCCGCACATTAGCAGGCGACACATTTCTAGCAATCGTGTCAGGCGTAGCCTTCGCCACAATCCTAGCGGTAGTAGCAGGCCTAACCATCGGCGCCTCCACATCCTTCGCCCACGATTTCTGGGCCAACGCCATCCACAAAGGCGCCGAACGAAAACCAGGCGAAACGGTAGCAGTAGCCCGCGCCGCAGCCATAGCAGTAGGAATCATTGCCATAGTCTTAGCGATAGCCATGGGCCCCAATTCCAACGCCGTAATCCTGGCAACAATGGGCATGGCCGTAGCAGCCTCAGCAAATTTCCCAGTAATCGCCCTCTCAATTTATTGGCGCAGATTCAACACCGCAGGCGCACTAGCAGGAATGTCAGCAGGTTTAATAACGTCAGTAGGCCTAATCCTAGCAGGCCCCACATTCACAGGAATAGATCCACCAGGGATAGCAGGCGCCACCCATCATCTATTCCAAGCCAATCCCTGGTTCCCGCTAGAAAATCCAGGAATCGTAAGCGTCCCGCTAGGATTCGCAGCAGCAATAATCGGAACAATTCTAACCAGCGAACCCGAATCCCAGAAAAAATTCAACGAACTAAACGTCCGCGCCCAAACCGGCCTAGGCGCCAAGTAGCGCCGGCGTCCCTGCCGGCATCTTACGACCACAAATCTCGCCACATCCACAAATCCAAATCGGCCTCAGCCCGCGATACAACTCTCC
>Ga0206813_1021_pt1 | contig 50245 bp, 31 predicted proteins | sample Alteio_BWOrgCont_92_FD_152856 | JGI IMG/M metagenome (GOLD analysis project Ga0206813, IMG submission 152856) | Enriched cells from forest soil in Barre Woods Harvard Forest LTER site, Petersham, Massachusetts, United States -... | ecosystem: Environmental > Terrestrial > Soil > Temperate forest >...
CGGCGACCGCAAACGGGAGGGCCACGGCGGGGATAAGGGGTGATTTGATTTGACGGTGGGAGTCCGCGGTTGAGTCTGGGACTGATTTGGCTGGTCGGTTGTCGGAGCCGGCGGGACGCCAGCGCTACGGAGTTGCTGTACAGGGATTGCCTTATTGCCGAGTTTTTTGCGTTTACATATTCCGATATCGGAATGTAATCTGCGGACGGTGCGTGTGGCAATGGATGGGGGTTTTGGTAGAGAATTGGGCGGGGCGGCCCGGATTACTCTCGGGTCACATGCATCTGGAGGCCTTCGACGATGCTTTCCTTCGATTGGATTGCTCGCGATTTCAAGGTGGCGCTGCGGTCACTGGGGCGGACTAAGGGCCTCGCGATTACGGTGGTACTCACTCTCGCGCTCGGAATTGGGGCCAACGCCGCGATTTTTAGCGTCGTGCGCGGAGTCTTGCTGCGGCCGCTGGTGAATCGCGATGAAGACCGCCTCATTTATATCCGCCAGAGCGCCCATGGAATTGGGATCGCCAACACGGCCATGTCCGTGCCGGAAATTCAGGATTTGGAATCCGGAGTGAAGACGGTTTCAGAGTTTGGAGATTTTTCGCAGACCGGATTCACAATGATTGGGCTCGGGGAGCCGCGCGAGGTGCGCGCCGGAGTCGTTGATGGCTCGTATTTTGACGTGATGGGACTGCGCCCCGTGCTGGGCCGATTGATTGATAAGCATGATGATGGGCCGAATGCTGCCGGCGTGGCCGTGCTCACTTACCGGTTTTGGATGACGGTGATCAAGGGCGATCCCGCAGTGATTGGAAAAAATATCCGGCTGGACTCGGGAGGCTTGGGAGCGCGCCCGGCGACGATTATTGGAGTGCTCGAGCCTTCGGTGCCGTATCCGGCGGACACCGAAATTATCGCGAACGTGGTGACAAGCCCGCATCATTTGTCGGCGACGATGGTGACAGGGCGCGTGCACCGGATGACCGAGCTTTTCGGGCGCTTGGCTCCGGGACAGACTTTGGAATCGGCGCGAGCGGAATTGAATGCAGTGCACGGCGTGATGGTAAAAGCGCACCCGGAAACTTATTCATCATCGGCGGATTTTCGGATCAGCGCGGTAAAGCTGCGGGATCAAGTTACTTCCGGCGCGAAAACCGTTTTGTGGGTGCTGCTCGCGGCTTCAGGGCTGGTCTTTATTATCGCCTGCTCGAATGCGGCGAATTTGATTTTGGCGCGGACGGTGCGGCGCGAGGGCGAACTTTCGGTGCGCGCGGCATTGGGAGCCAGCACCGGATCGCTGCGACGGACATTGCTGGCGGATAGTTTGTTGCTATGCGGCACGGGAGCGGTGCTGGGGGTAGTGATCGCGCGCCCGATGGTGGCGGTTTTGGCGCGTTATGCGTCGCGATTTTCCGTGCGGGCGCTGGATTTGACGGTGGATTCCAGCATGCTTTGGGTTGGCGCAGGGCTGGCGGTGATCGCGTCGGTGCTTTTGGCCTTCGTGCCGCGATTGCCCTCGGCGGAAGGCGCCAATGGATTGAATATGGCCAGCGGCGGCGTGCGCATCACCGGAAGCACTGGCCGGCGTTTGCGAATTTTTGCAGTGGTGCAGATCGCGGCGTCGTTCATGTTGCTGGCCGGCGCGGGGATGTTGCTGAAGACGTTGATGTCGTTGCAGGAGGCGCGCACGGCGTTTGATATGCAGCACGTGCTGGCCTTGAATGTGCCGATCGTTTCTTATGGGCGCACGACCGAACAGATACAGGGTTTTTACCGCGAAGCCCTGCGGCAAATCGCAGCGCTCCCGGGAGTAGATCGCGTGGCGGTGGGAACCGCGGTTCCCTGGCGCGACGCGGGAATTTTTGGGCCGGGATTCCAATATTCGTTTGATGGGCACGTGCGCGGAAGCGGTGAAGAAGATCCGCGAGCGTCGTTTCGTACCGTATCGCCGGGATTTTTTGCGGCAGTCGGCGTTCCGATGATTTCCGGTCGCGATTTCAATGATTCCGATCGCGCGGATACGGAACGCGTCGTGATTGTGAGCCAGAGCCTGGCGCAGGGGATGTTTCCGGGTCAGGATGCGGTGGGGCATCACTTGAGGTGGACCGATCCGGTGATGGCTTTTATTAACGTGGATACCGGGCCGCGGCGGATTGTGGGCGTTTCGGCTGATGCCGACGATGAGAATGTGGTGCCGGGCGCCGCGATGACGATTTATCACCCGTTTGAGCAGGAAATTGGCGGCGGACGATTATTCGTTCATGCGCACGGCGATCCTTATGCTCTGGTGCCCCCGATTACCCGCATCATTCGCGATCTTTCGGCGGATCAACCGGTGGAACACGCGGCCACTCTCGAGGATGTGCGCGCTGAAGTTTTGACGCCCGATCGGCTAAATGCGCTCGTATTCGGCGTGTTTGCAGCAGTGGCGCTGGCAATCGCGGTGATAGGAGTGGCAGGCGTCTTGGTATTTTCGGTGAGCGGACGGACTCGGGAATTTGGGATCCGCTTGGCGCTCGGTGCGCAGCCCCGACATTTGCTAACCAGCGTAATCGCGCAGGGGGCTTTGATGGCTGGCGCTGGAATTTTGGCGGGCGCAGTTTTTGGCTACGTGATTGCCCGCGTGGCAAATAGTTATGTGGTCGGGATGCGCATGCCGGATTTCTGGCCGGTGATTGCGTCGGCGTTTGTGTTGCTGGGCGCGGCGATGGTCGCTTCAGTTTTGCCGGCGGCTCGGGCAGCGCGCATTGATGTGATGTCGGCGTTGCGCGCGGAATGAGCGGGCGCGGAATATAAAATTGCATCCGGTGCCATTCGCCGCCGTACGGATTTACACCGTGGTGTTCTGGATCGCGTTTGGGCTCTGGATAGTCCCAGAGCTGATTGCTTCAGCGCTCAAGCGATCGGCGGATTCCTCGATGCGCCGCGATCGGGGATCGCTGCGCTTGATCTCCTTCCTGTGGTGCGTCGGACTCATCGCGGGCTTTTCCCTTTCCGAATTTCTACCGAGCGCGGCGATTTCGTCTCAGCGGAATTTTCTTTTTTTCGTCGGCGTATGCTTGATGGTTTCAGGGGCGGCGTTTCGCTGGTATTCGGCGGGGCTGCTGGGTAAATATTTTACTTTTGATGTGGCCGTAGAGAGCGGTCACGAGTTGATCGAAGCCGGGCCTTACCGCTATATCCGCCATCCTTCGTATACCGGAGCGCTATTGAGTTTGCTGGGATTTGGATTGGCGCTCGGGAATTGGGCTGGGCTTGCCGCAGCGGTGGGTTGCCTGGGGATTGCTTACGCATATCGCATTCCGGTAGAGGAAGCGGCCCTGGCTTCTGCGCTGGGGGAGAATTACGTGCGTTATAGGAAGCGTACCTGGCGGCTCGTGCCGTTTTTGTTTTAGCGCAAAGTTTCACGAGCATATCGATCGGGGAAAAATGATTACGCGGCGGGAATTCGTCGGTTCCTCTTTGGCCCTCGCCTGTACTTCGCATCTATCGCGGTGGCTGGCAGCAGAGACAGATTCTCTCCTCGTTAACGACGTTCATTCCCAACTGAATCCCACGCGCGTGCTGGGAATTTCGCAGCCGCGAAGCCTGGAGGACGTGCAGAGCATTGTTCGCGCGGCTCGCAAGGTGCGGCATAAAATTTCTATCGCCGGCGGCCGCCACGCGATGGGAGGACAGCAATTTGGCGCGGACACGCAACTGATCGACATCAGAACCTTGAATCGAGTGCTGCATTTGGATCGCGAGACTGGGATTTTGGAGGTGGAATCTGGAATCGAGTGGCCCGAATTGATTGAGGGATATTTAGCGCTGCAGAAAGACGATGTCGCGGGTTGGGGAATTGCCCAGAAGCAGACGGGAGCGGACCGCATTACGATCGCCGGAACGATTGCGGCGAACGCGCACGGCCGCGGGTTGCGGATGCGGCCGTTTATCAGCGATGTGGAATCGTTTGTGCTGGTGGATGCTGCGGGAACGCCGCGGAATTGCAGTCGAACGGAGAATGCCGAATTATTTCGGCTGGTTCACGGAGGATATGGGCTTTTCGGAGTGGTGACTTCGGTTCGGCTGCGGCTGGCGAAACGGACGAAAGTGGAGCGCGTGGTGGAAATTCGGACCGTCGATGGCTTGATCGCTGCGTTCGAAAAACGGATTGCCGGCGGATTTCTCTATGGCGATTTCCAGTTTTCGATCGAGCGCGCTACAGAGGACTTTTTGAACAAGGGCGTTTTCTCGTGTTACCGGCCGGTGCCGGTGGATACTCCGATTCCCGCCGCCGAGAAACAGTTGACCGACGAAAATTGGAGGCAGCTTCTATTTCTGGCGCATGCGGATCCGAAGCAAGCGTTCAAGAAATACTCGGACTACTATCTCTCGACGAATGGGCAGGTGTACTGGTCGGATTTGCATCAATTGAGCATTTATCCGGACAACTACCATCGCGAAATCGATGCCAAGCTGCACGCTCCGTATCCCGCAACCGAGATGATCACGGAAATTGATGTGCCGCGGGCGGCGCTCGTGGATTTTTTGGGCGAGGTGCGCGAAGATTTTCGCAAGAATCAAACCGAATTGATCTATGGGACTGTGCGTTTGATCGAGCGCGATGAGCAGAGTTTCTTGGCTTGGGCCAAGCAGCCTTATGCTTGCACCATTTTTAATTTGCATACGGTGCATAGTCCGGACGGGCTGCGGCGCTCGCAAGAGGCCTTTCGGCGCTTGATCGATATGGCGGCCCGGCGGGGCGGGACTTACTACCTGACTTATCATCGTTGGGCCACGCGGAATCAGGTGGAGAGTTGTTATCCTCAATTTTCGGAATTTTTACGCCAAAAGAAAAAATACGACGCGCACGAGATTTTTCAGAGTGATTGGTACCGGCATTATCGGAGCATGTTTGCCGATCGCCTGTAGCTCGAGTCTCCGCTCCCCAGCTATTCGTACCTTAGGGCTCGGATGGGATCTACCTTCGTGGCCCGGCGGGCCGGGAGGTAGCCGGCTGTTGCGGCTACCGCGGCCAGGATTGCTACTACCGCTGCCAGCGTTAATGGGTCTGTGGCCGAGACGTTGAATAGCATGTGGCTTAGTAGGTGGCTGGCTGCCAAGGCTGCCGGGATGCCCACTGACAGGCCTGTCGCGGCTAAGATAAGCGTTTCTTTCAGGATCATCTGCAGGATGTTTGCGCGCGTAGCACCCAAGGCCACGCGGATGCCGATTTCGTTGGTCCGGCAGCTTACGGAGTAGGAGATCACGCCGAAAATTCCGATGGCCGAGAGGATCAGCGCCATTCCTGCGAAAAGGCTCAGCAACACGGTGCGGAATTTTGGTTGAGCGGCGGAGGCTTCGATTTCTTCCGGGATTTGCGCGATGCCGGTGATGGGGAGATCTTTGTCGATTCTGTGCACTTGCTCGCGGACGGCGTTGGCGACGCTCTCGGGATTCAGCGTGGTCTTGATAACTAGATTGGCGCCCCAGAACGTAGCTTGAGTATAGGGCGCGTACATCATGGGCCCAGGATTTTGGCCCAGCGAAACATCGCGCACGTCCCCCACCACCCCGACGATCTGCCGCGAGACTTCGCCTTCTGGTGGCAGGCCAAAGGTCAGAAATTTCCCGATAGGATTTTGATTGGGGAAATAGGTGCGCGCCAGTTGCTGGTTGATGACGGCCACTCGTGGCGCGGTGTCGCTGTCGCGTTGATCGAAGGGACGGCCGGCCAACAGCGGGATGGCCATCACTTGGAAATATTCCGGGCTGATGGAAACAAAGTCGGCAGTGCGCGAGGTACCGGGGGAAAGCGGGGGATTGCCTTCGATCCCGAAGCCGATGTTTACCTGGCCGTCGGTGATGGGCCGGGGAACCACCACGGCGGAATTTTGCAGCCCTGGTTGGGCTTGAATGTTCGCCAGCAGGGTGGAGGAAAAGGCGGCCCATTCTTTCGACGTGGCGTATTGGCTGATGGGAAGATCGATGTTCGCCTGCAGCGTGTGCTCGGCATCGAAGCCTGGATTTACGGAAATTAGTTTCGAGAAGCTGCGCAGGAACAGCCCCGCGGCTACTAGTAGGACCATCGCCAGCGCGATTTCCGCGGCGGCTAGATAGCTGCGCGCCCGGCGGCGCGTGGCGAGCTCGCCGGAGCGGGCGCCGCCTTCGCGCAAATTCGATTGCAGATTGTAATTCGCGGCGAAGAGAGCCGGGGCTAGGCCAAAGGCGCAACTTGCCAGGACCGCCAGAACAAGCGCAAAGGCCAGAACGAAATTATCCACGCGGATGGCGTTGAGTTGCGGAAAATCGGGCGGCAGTAATGCGCTTAGGGCTTGAACGCCCCAGTACGCGAGACCGATTCCGGCGATGCCGCCGAGAAGGCCGAGCACAGCAGTTTCGGTGAGCAATTGCCGGACTATGCGTTTGCGGCCGGCGCCGAGCGCGGTGCGTACGGCGATTTCGCGCCCGCGCGAGGTCGCGCGCGTAAGAAGCAAGTTCGCTAGATTGGTGCAGGCGATCAGGAGAACCAGACCGACTGCCCCGAAGAGAACGAGCAACGCGGGCTTTACGTTCTCGATCAACATGCTGTGTAGCGGCATCATGTGAATCTGCCAGCCGCGATTTTCGTCGGGAAATTCTGCGGCCAGGCGGGCGCTGATTGTGTCCAGCTCGGTTTGGGCTTGGGCTGGCGAGATGCCGGGCTTTAGCCTGGCCGTAATCCGCAAATAGTGGCCGCCGCGGCGATCCATCCATTGGCCGAACACGGGATCCTGAACCAGCGGAACCCAAAGTTGATTGGGTTGATTGACGTTCGGGAAACGGAAGGCGGCTGGCATCACGCCGACTACTGTGAAAGATCGCTTATCTAGTTCGATGGTGCCGCCCACGATTTTCGGATCGGCATTGAACATGGTACGCCAAAGGTTTTCGCTGAGGATTGTGACGGGGGCGGCGCCGTGTTTGCCGTCTTCGGGATAGAAAATGCGTCCGGCTAAGGGATGTACTTGGAAAAGCGAGAACAATTCGGGCGTGGCGATCGAGGCGTTGACTACCGTGGGCTCGCCGCGGCCGATTAGGGTGAGTTGATGTTGCTGCGTGCCTGCGATTTCGGTGAATGTAGAATTTTGTTGGCGGAGCTCGGTTAAATTCGGATACGACATGCCGGTGAAGGGCACGCCTTCTTGCGGCTCGGTTTCGAAGATCGTGACGAGTTGCGTTGGTTGCGGGTACGGGAGCGGCTTTAGCAGGACGGCATAGACTACGCTGAAGATGGCGGTGTTTGCGCCTATGCCCAGGGCTAGTATGAGAACTGCGATTGCCGTAAAGCCGGGATTTTTTCTTAAGATCCGCATGCCGTAGCGGATATCTTGCAGAAATTGTTCTAGCCAGACAGGATTCCAGATTTCGTGCGTGTCTTCTTTGATTTTGGTTACGTTTCCGAATTTGCGGACGGCCGCGTAGTGCGCTTCTTTGGGAGACATGCCTTTGGCGATGTTGTCTTGGGTTTCGATTTCTATGTGTAGGCGGATGTCTTCGTCGAGGTTGTCCAGCGGGTGATTGCGGGTGTCTTTAGTAGACATTCTAGGTGAGGGTAAGGCCGTTCCCGTAGAATGTCAAGGGGAAGGAGTTCCCCGCGCCCTCGCTCGCTGCGCTAGGGCTTTTGCGTGGGGCGTAGATCGATCTCGCTGATAAAGCTTTGCGGGGCCTGCGTGACGATTGTTGCTACTGCGTGGGCTACGTCCTCGGGTTGCAATAGTTTTGAAGTGTCGCGGCCGGTGTGCGGCGAAAAATCTGTGGCCACGCTGCCTGGGCAGACGGCGCTTACTCTTATGTTGTGGGCGCGCAGATCTTCGGCCATGCAGGTGGTTAGGCCCATCAGGCCCCATTTGGAGGCGCAATAGATTCCGCCTCCGGCAAAGGCATTTTTGCCGGCAAGCGAGCTGATATTCACGACGTGGCCGCGCTTTCTTTCGATCATTCCCGGAACGACGGCGCGGGTTACCAGGAACACCGACTTCAAGTTGGTGTCTAATACCGCATCCCAATCGGCTTCGCTCATCTGATGCGCCGGGCCGAATCGGCCGATACCTGCATTGTTGATCAGTATGTCGATGGGACCGAGCTCGCGATGTGTCCTCTCGACCAGCTTCTGAATCTCATTCGAATGAGTGACGTCTGCCACCATCGTGAGCGAGTCAAAACCATTGCGGCGTAAGTCGGCGCCCGCGGATTCGAGCCGAGCGGCATCGCGTGCGCAAAGGCTGAGGCGCGCCCCGAGTTGCGCAAGCTTGCGCGCAATGGCTAAGCCGATGCCCCGGCTCGCGCCGGTGATCAGCGCGATGTTTCCTTCCAGCGGCTTGCTTGCGGCGTTCGAACTCTCCATTTCCAAAATCTCCCCAGGCGACCTTCGCGGCGCAGTCACCATCTTAGCATCTAGGCGGGAAAGTGACGGGGAGCGCGCCAGGGTTGCGATCCGGTTGCAGAATGCATCGATTAGCCTTGCACGCCCGAAATGCTTTTCCTATAATCCCGTAGCTTTTCTAATCCAACGTCCCTGCAGGGGTCGTAATTCCTTTGGTTCCGACCGCTTGCCTAAATATTAATTTTGTTTGAGGAGGCAGGTAAACAATGAAGCGAAAGCGTATGGCCGCAAGAGGAATTGTGCTGGCGGTGATGCTGTTCCTCGGTTGGCAAGTGAAGCCAGCGGCCGCGCAAGATGCGTCGGCACAGCAGCCAGCTTATACGATCCCGGAATATAACGCCTTCCAGGCGTGCCGCGCGGAAACGAATGGGCAGACGCGGCTGAAATGTCTCGATGACTTCGTGTCGAAATTTCCGAAGTCGACTTTGATGAAGTACATCGATCAGATGTACTGGAGCACCTACAACGAGCTGAAGAATTGGGCGAAAGTGGTGGAGTACTCGGACAAATACATCGCCGAGAGTGATCCGAAGGCCGACGTGCCGGCGCGAGTGCAGGCGTTCTATACGCGCAGCGCGGTATTTGAGTCTGCCTACAACGCGAAAGCGCCGGACGCGAACGATCAACTGGCGAAGGCTAAGGCTGCGGCCCAGGCGGGATTGGACGCGCTCAATAGTCTGCCGAAGCCGGACAATATGAATGACCAGCAGTTTGCGGATCAAAAGAAGCCGGTCGCTGCACTTTTTTACGCCACGATGGGGTTTGCGGAATTGCAATTGAAGGATTATCCGACGGCGGCTACTTCGTTTAAGGCCGCGCTTACCAACGTTCCTACCGATGGCGTGTCGGAATACCGGTTGGGCGTGGCTTATCTGCAGGAGAATCCTCCGCTTTCGATCGAAGGATTCTGGGCATTGGCGCGCTCGATTGCTTTGAAGGCGCCTGGCGACGCGCAGATTAAGGATTATCTGCGGAAGCAATTGGTGCGTTATCAGCAGTCGGGTTGCGATAATCTCATTGATTCGCAGATGAGCGAATTGCTGCAACTCGCCGCTGGCGCGCCGGATCGTCCGGCTACTTATTCGATTCCTAGCTCGACGGATCTCGATAAGGTCCGGCAGGGGCTGAATATTTTGACGGTGTTAAGCGATTTGCAGGCTGGCGGGGACAAGGCCAAGACTACTTGGCTGGCGGTTTGCGGATCGGATTTCCCGGAAGTGGTGGGCAAGGTAATCGATGTCACACCGGGAACGGATACGGTGGAGTTGCACGTTTTCACCGGCGCTACTTCAGATGAGATGGAGAAGGCAACCACCGCGAACATGGACGTAAAGATCGCCGGCCAGCCGGAAGCCAGCCGCTTGCAGAAGGATGACGGCGTCCGCTTCTCAGGCACGCTGAATGGCTACGATCCTTCGCCCTTCATGCTGCACTGGGAAAAAGGCAAGGTAAACGCCGAGGACATTCCGCCGGAAAAGAAGGAAGGCCAGACGCGGAAGCCGCATAAAGTCGCCAAGCCGTCGGGGAATTAAGCAAGTAACGTCGCTGTTTAACTTGGATTGAAAAGGCCGCCGGGAAACCGGCGGCCTTTTTTTTGCCTTTGTAGCGCTGGCGCCCCGGCGGCTCTTACGAGCGCGAGTGCGAGCCTGGGCCGGAATCGTCGGCGGAGCGTAACGCTAAAGACGTCGAGTTGGCTTTGTGGTGTAGTCCGTGCATGCGTGTCGCTGGTGGCGGGATTTGTAATCGTAAGAGCCAGCGGGACGCCAGCGCCACGGGGAGCGCCGGCGCTACTTCGCTCTTCGATGAGCGATCGGGGTAATTTTGTACTCGCCCACTTTGCGGCTCAGTGTATTGCGGTGGATGCCCAGGAATTTTGCCGCGCGCGATTGATTGCCGTTGGCGCGTTCCAGCGCGCGCTTGATGAATTTCTTCTCGAATTCGACGACAGCTTCTTCGAGCAGTATCCCGCGCTCGACCATTTGCCCCACCAGCGTTTCGAGTTGTTCCTTCACGATGGCACGCTCCACGATGACGCTTCGGAGGACTCCCTGCGCGGGCCTGTGATTGCGCGTTGTGTGGTTGGATGCACGTTCATCAATCGAGTGGGCGGCCGGTGATCCGCTCGTAAGCTTCGCGATAGCGCGCGCGCGTGGCTGCCACCACTTCCGCGGGCAGTGCTGGCGCGGGTGGCTGCTTGTTCCAGCCGATGCGCTCGAGATAATCACGCACGTATTGCTTATCGAAAGAGGGTTGCGCGCGCCCGGGCACGTATTCATCGGCGGGCCAGAAGCGCGAGGAATCGGGCGTGAGCGCTTCGTCGATCCAGATCAGTTCCTGGCCGGGACCGAGTCCGAATTCGAATTTCGTGTCGGCAATGATGATGCCGCGGGCGGCGGCGTAGGCGGCGGCGCGTTTGTAGATTTCTATGGATACATCGCGAAGGCGTAGGGCCAACGATTCGCCGATCGTTGTGGCGGCCTCTTCGAAGGAAATATTTTCGTCGTGGCCGGTAGTGGCTTTTGTCGACGGCGTGAAGATCGGCTCGGGGAGTTGCGCCGATTCGGTGAGCCCGGCGGCCAGCGGAATGCCGCAGACTTTGCCGGTCTTCTGATAGTCCTTCCAGCCCGAGCCGCTGAGATATCCCCGCACCACGCACTCGATGGGAATTGGCTCCGTGCGCTTAACCAGCATGGAGCGGCCGGCGAGTTCCGTGGCGTAGGGCGCAAGATCGCCCGTAAAGTCGGTCGCCGTGAGAATGTGATTCGGGACTATGCCGTGCAGCTTCTCGAACCAGAAGACCGAAAGCTGCGTGAGGACTTTGCCTTTGTCCGGGATCGGCGTGGGAATGACCACATCGAAGGCGGAGAGGCGGTCGGTGGCGACGATCAGTAGGTCGTTGCCTACCTCGTAGATATCGCGGACTTTTCCGCGGCCTCGGAGCTTTAGTCCGGCGAACGACGTTTGTGAAATAGCTGCTGCCATTTGTGACGATGCCAAGGTGATTCAATCCTTTCGGGGAGCCGTATTCTAGCGCACGAACAAAAGAAGTCAACGGGGAAGAAAAAAAGAAGGTAGGCGAGGGATTATTTTCTTGGCGAGGTGAATTTTGGCTTGTTGCTGGATGGTTTGAGGACGGCGGCGGAAATTTCAAATTTCAGATTTGAGATTTCAGCTCGCGGAAGGGGCAACGGCAAATACAGATCCCTCACGGCTAAAGCGAGTTCAGGATCGGAGCGGTTTCGCTTTTTGGCTGAGTCAAGGCGATTCGAGTAGGCGGATGGCGCGGAGAAAATCTTCGGCGAGTTTGCCAGATTTTGCGAGTCGCTCGAGTTTTTTGTAGATTTCGGCGTAGTGCGTTTTGTCTTTCTTGCCGACGCCGACGACGGCGACGATTTTCAAGTTCCCGTAGACTCGATAGATCACGCGATAGTTGTGGAAATGGAAGCTGCGGAAATCGGCGAGTGGCCCTGTGAGCGGCTCCGAGCAGGCGATGGGATCCCTGTGAATTGTTTTCTCGAATTCGCGCTTCAGGGCATTGCGGACGTTTTTGGGCAGGGCGCTGACGTCTTCGAGGGCGTCGCTGGTGAATTTTGATGTGTACAACTACTTTGCTCCGAAGGCCTCTGAGAAGGAATGAAGCTTGTTTTTGCGGACGTCTGCATCGAGCGTTTCGGCGGCGGCAAGGATCCGGGAGAAGAGGCGCTTATCGGTGGTGATAGCTAGCGTTTCGATGGCGGCGCGGAGTTTAGCGGCCATGTCGTCGAAGTAGTCGCGGTCTAGGATGATTTTTTCTTCGCCTTCTTGAGGGGCGGAGATGACGAGGACGGTGCGGCCTTTGGCTTTTTTCAGGAGGGAGCTTTGATTTTGGCGCAGTTCGGAGCGGTTGACTTCGATGAATTCAGGTTGCGCGGATGAGCGGGGGGGCATATGGCTCCTTCATGTACATATTTCTGGTGCAGTATGTACATACTTAGAGTACATGAAAGTACGGGTGCGTGTAAAGCGGGCGGCGAGGCAGGTTGTGGCGACGGCGTGCGCAGCAAATAAGTGGCACCCCTACGGGGACACGGAAATCCATCGCGCGCGCTGGCTATGCGGCGTTGGTGGCGGCCCGGGCTTCGGGCTTTTCGGCTTGGGCGGCGGCTTCTTCCCAGCGGACCGAGACCAGCTTGGAGACGCCGGGCTCTTGCATGGTTACGCCGTAGAGGACCGAGCCCATTTCCATGGTTTTGCGGTTGTGGGTTACTACGATGAATTGAGTCTGTGAGCCCATTTCTTGGAGCATTTTGTTGAAGCGGCCTACGTTGGCTTCGTCCAGCGGGGCGTCCACTTCGTCCAGAATGCAGAACGGGCTTGGTTGATAGCGGAAAACCGCGATGAGCAGAGCCAGTGCGGTCAGCGCTTTTTCGCCGCCAGAAAGTAGCAGGATATTTTGCAGACGCTTCCCCGGTGGTTGCGCGACGATGTCGATTCCGGATTCGCCGGAGCTGTCGGGTTCGGTGAGCCGCATTTCGCCGGTGCCGCCGCCGAACAGGGATTGGAAGGCGATGGCGAAGCTCGCGTTGATGGCGGTGTAGGCTTCTTCGAATTTTTGGCGCGAGACTTGATCGAGTTCGCTGATGGCTTGTTGGGTGTTTTGGATCGATTCGACCAGGTCGTCGCGCTCGCGCCGCAGGAAACCGTCGCGCCGCTCGCACTCTTGATATTCCTCGAGGGCCATCATGTTTACGGGGCCCATGGCTTCGACGCGGGCTTTCATTTCGTTGTAATTGGTTTCGGCGGCGATTAATTCTTCGCCGGTCAGGAGGACGGACTCGGTGCCGATCAATTCTTCGGGCTGCGCGTTGAGTTCGGCGACGCAGCTTTGCCGCAAATAATCGCGGTCGGCATCGTTGCGTGCTTTTTCGACTTCGCAATGAGAATGTTTCGCTCGCTGGTCATCCAGCGATTGGCGCTGGCCGCGCAGCGCATCGTCGAGTTGTGCGGCGCGGGTGCGGGCGGTTTCCCATTCGCTTTCGAGCGCGGCCTGTGATTCTTCGATGCGGAATTTTTCGGCGCGCAGGCTTTCGGCCTGGCGCGCGATTTCGGAGCTGCTTTCGTTCAGTTGCGTGCGCTCGAGTTCGAGCGCGATGTGCTGTTCGCGGAATTGCGCGGCGCGCGTTTGGGCTTGCGCGGATTCGGCTTCGATGCGCTGGGCTAGGGATTCGGCGCTGGCCAGGCGCTCGGAAATTGCGGCCAGGGCTTCGCGCTTGCGGGTTAATTCTTCCTGCTGCGTCTGGAGGCTTTGGCGCATCTGCTGGAGGCGATCGGCGGCGGCTGCGGATTCGGATTCGGCCGCGGCGCGGGCTTGTTGTGTGGAAGCGCTGCGTATTTCGGCTTCGACGGCGCGGGTGCGCGTGCCTTCCATTTCGGCGCGCAGTGCGGCTAGTTCGGTGGCGGAGGCGTCGCGCTGCTCGGTTACGCGTTGGAGTTCGGCGCGGGCTTGCGCGAGTTGATGCGTGGCGGCGACTACTTCTTTTTCGGCTTCGACGTGTTGCGCCAGCGTGACGGCCAGCCATTCATCCGCGCGGGTGATTTCCGTTTCGTAATTCGCGATTTCGCCGTGGGCTTTGGAGGCTTCGGCTTCGAGGCGGTTGGCTTCGATTTCTTGCATGCGCAATTCGCGCTTCAGGGCTAGCGGGCCGGCGTCGTCGGGACGTCCGCCGCTGACCATGCGGCCGTGATAGCAGGTGCCATCGAGGCTTAGGAAATGGAATTGAGGGTGGACGCTGGCTAGATTTTCGGCGGTGGCGGATTCTTCTACTAGATACGCGGTTTGTAGCTTGGAGAGAAACTGATTCATGGCCGGGCCGAGCGGCTCGCGGAATTTCACGAGGCGATCGAGACGGGCTAGGACGCCGGGAGTTTCGGGCATGGCGTCGGGAATTTCGCGCGGGGTGAGATTGAGGCTGCTGAGCGAATCGACGAAGAAAGTAGCGCGTCCGCCCATTTCATCGCGCAGCAGGGAGACGCCGGCGCGCGCGGAGTCGAAAGTTTCGACGACGACGTATTCAAGTTCATCGCGGAGAAATTGCTCGATGGCGCCTTCGAATTTTTCTTCGACTTCGGCGTAATCGGCGAGCAGGCCTACGGCGCGGAAGCCTTTCGAGCCGTTGCCATTGGTGGCGAAGAGTTTCTGCACGGCGTCGGCGGAATAGGCGCGCTCTTCGAGAATTTGCGAAAGGGAAGCGCGGCGCGCGCGTGCGGCGGAGAGCGATTCGCGCGTGGTTTCCGAAGAGTGCTGCAATTCCTGGCGGGTGCGGCGGAGATCGGCCAGGCGCGTTTGGGCTTCGCGGGAGGCTTGGCCGAGTTCTTGGGCGCGGGTGATGGCGGTTTGCGCGCGGGAGTCGGTGGAGAGTGCGCGCTCGGATTGAGTGGCGCAATCGGCTTCCATTGTCGCTAGCGCGGAGGCGCGTTGAGATTCCGCGGCGGTTAGGCGGGCTACGGTTTCCTGGTTCTGCAGCGATTCGGCATGGCTGCGGACGGATTCTTCGCTTAGGTGCGCGGCGGTTTGGCGGAGTTCTTCGATGCGGGCTTCGAGGGATTGTTGCTCGGCGGCATCGCGGGTCGCGGAATCAGTGGCTTCGCGCAGGGCGGCTTCGAGCGCGGCGGTGTTGGTGCGCAGCTCGACAACCGATTCCTGATGCGCGGCCATGCGGTTTTGCAGTTCGGAGGATTCGCGCTCGACGTGCTCGATTTCCATGACTACTTTCGCGGCGCGCATTTCGAGTTGGCGCGATTGCTCCTGATTAAAGATGATGCGATTTTCGGCGCGATCGAGATCGAGTGCGGTCTGGCTCAGGATATTTTGGGTGCGGCGCAGCTCGGCTTCGAGTTCGTAATTGCGGGCGCTAAGACGCTCTTGCTCGGTTTCCAGCTCGCGGAGCGAGCGCGTGGCGTCGGCTTCGGCGGCGGCCATTTCTTGCAGCGATTTTTCGAGGCGCTCGGCTTCGTTGTCGAGATGCAGCGCTTTGCTGGCTAGCACGGTGCGCAGGGCGCCGCGCATTTGTTCGCGCAGCTCGGCGTAACGGCGAGCTTTAGATGCCTGGCGTTTTAGCGATGCGAGTTGCTTTTCAACTTCGACGAGGATGTCGTTAACGCGCGACAGATTCAGGCGTGCGCCTTCTAGTTTGGCTTCGGCTAGGCGGCGCTTGGTTTTGTACATGGTGACGCCGGCGGCTTCTTCGATGATGGCGCGGCGATCCATGGGCTTGGAATTCAGGATTTGGCCGATGCGGCCTTGTTCGATGATGGCGTAAGAATCCGGTCCGAGGCCCATGCCCATGAAGACTTCCTGAATGTCGCGGAGGCGGGCGAGGCGGCCGTTCAGAAGGTATTCGCTTTCGCCGGAGCGATAGAGGCGGCGGCCGATTACGACTTCGCCGGGCTTCGGCGCGTGAACTGGTTTGTGCTGCCCGCGCTTTTTGCGGATTTTTCCGGCGATTGATGAATCGGCGGCGGCGCCATCTGCACCGTCGGGAATGCTTGCGTCGGGCACGACTTCGATCTGGCCATCGGCGGCGGCCGGGATTTCTTCGGCACCATCGGGGGCGGTAACGAAGTCCTGGGTGGCCTCGAGCGACGCTCCATCTAGAATTTTTGCGGCGGCTTCGGACAGCTCGGGATCGACCAAAGTAATGATGACTTCCGAGAAGCCCAGCGGCGGGCGCTTGGCGGTGCCATTGAAGATGCAATCGGACATGCGTTCGGCGCGCAGGAGCTTGTGGCTTTGCTCGCCCAGGACCCAGGAAATGGCGTCGACGATGTTCGACTTGCCGCAGCCGTTGGGGCCGACGATGCACGTTATCCCATTGCCACTAAAGGTGATATGGGTTTTTTCGCAGAACGACTTGAAGCCCAGCAAATCGACTTTACGGAGTTTGAGCACGCTTACCCTCGAACTAGATTTGTCTCTCCGCGGGGACGCGAAGAGAGACGGCTATGCCACGTTTTGAGATGGAATCGTACCGAGACAAAAAGAATGGAGGGTCGATGATCCGTGGCCCTGCCGCCTGGCGCGTGCGTATTGGCGGTTACGGGAGAAAAGATAGCACTGGTGGTGGGCCTTGTAAAGCGCAAGTCTAGGGATTGTGGGTGTTGGAAAGTGGCCGGATTGAAATTTGGGCTGGGGCTTTTGTTTCGCCGGAGTGGAGTGCTTCACAGCCAGGAGTGGCTGTGGTACTGGAGCGCGGAATTCGTCCGCGCTCCTTGGAAGTGCGGCTTTTAGGCGCTCTTGATGGCTTTGATAATTACGAGCAGAATTACGGCGCCTATGGTGGCCATGCAGAGTTGGCCTAGCAGACCCCAAGCTGTGAGCCCGAGTAGGCCGAAGACCCAGCCGCCGATGAAGGCGCCGACGATGCCTACGATGATGTCTACGATCAGGCCGAAGCCACGGCCTTTTACTAGAGTGCCGGCTAGCCAGCCGGCGATCGCGCCGATAATTAATGTCCAAAGCAAACCCATTTTGTTCCTCCGATTGAGAATCGCCGTACGCGTGCAGTCTCGAATTCGTTGAAAGATGGCCTGTGTGGTTTCGAGTGGGCGGATTCTATCACCGGATTGGGCGGGCCTGGGTACTTATTGCTTTGCGGCTGCTGAAGGCGGGGCCGAAAGACGGGAGGGCTAAAGAAACCTCCCCTACTGGGTGCGTTTGACTCGCGATTGCCCGCGACGTAGCATCGCGGTTTTGATGGAGGTTGGGATGGCGCATTTGCCACAACGAACTAGCCGGGGGCTTTTGATTTCGCTGGGGCTGCTTGCTTTGGTTTTTGTGCTTACTATTACGCAGTATCGTGTGCCGGCGGCGAAATCTGTGGATGCGCCGGTGGGGGAATTTTCGGCGGGCCGGGCGCGGGAAGTTTTGCAGCAGCTGGTGGGTGATGGAGTGCCGCATCCGGTGGGGAGCGCTGCGGACGGAATTGTGCGCGAGAAGATTGTGCGGATTTTGAGCGAGCTTGGCTATCAGCCGCAGATTCAATCTGGATTTGCTTGCGATGAGTGGGGAGTTTGCGGGGAGGTGAAGAATGTTGTGGCGCGGCTGGATGGATCGGGCGTACCGGGCGCGGTATTAGTTTCAGCGCACTATGACTCGGTGCCGGCTGGGCCTGGGGCTTCGGATGACGGGGCGGGGACTGTGGCTGTGCTTGAGATTGCGCGGGCGCTGAAAAATCATGCGGCGCTGCGGCATCCTGTGATTATTTTGCTGAACGAAGGCGAAGAAGCTGGGTTGTTGGGGGCGAAGGCGTTTGTGGAGGCGCATCCGTGGGCGCGCGAAGTGAAGGCGGCGGTGAATCTGGATAATCGCGGCAGCTCCGGCAGCAGCGAGATGTTTGAAACCGGAGACGCGAATAATTGGGCGGTCCGTGTTTACGATGGGGCGATTTCGCGGCCGATGACGAATTCGATTTCCTACATGGTCTACAAGCTGCTGCCGAACGATACGGATTTCACGCTATACAAGGCCGCGGGATATCAAGGACTAAATTTCGCGTTCATCGGCAGCGTGCAGAACTATCACACGCCGAACGATAATTTTGCGAATGCTGATCCTGGGAGCATTCAAAGCGAGGGTGAGAACGGGTTGGCTTCGGTGCTGGCGCTTGGTGATGAAGTGCTGACGAGTCCGCCGACGGGCGAGGCGGTTTATTTCGATGTTTTTGGGCGCGCGATTGTTTGCTGGAAAGCTGGACGCTCGTTTCTTTTTGCTGTGGGACTTGGAGTGGTATTGCTGATCGAGATTTTCATTGTGATTCGAAAATTTGGGGTGGGTTTCTGGGCGATGGCGCTGGCGAAGGTGGGTTGGCTCTTCGCGATTCTGATTTCGGGTGGATTGGGTTACGCGCTTTTCAAATTGCTGCGGGTGGCGCATCGCTTTCCGCCGGAATCGGCGAATTATTCGTGGGTCGCGCATCCTTTGCCGGCGCAAATCGCATTTTTTGCTTTGGGATTTGTGGGCGTTGGTATCGTGGGGCTGCTGGCGGCGACGCGTGCGGGATTTTGGGGATTCTGGATTGCTAATTGTGCGTTTTTTGGGGCGCTGGGAATTCTTGCGGCGAAGTTTGCGACTGGGGCCAGTTACGTGTTTGTTATTCCGGCGCTAGGCGCGGCTGTTGCGGTGATTCCGGCGTTGCTGGCGAAGGAGGATTCGTCGGGGAATTGGGAATTTGCGGCAATTTTGCCGGGCGTGCTTACGTTCATCGTGTTTGTGCCGCAGCTTTGGCAGCTTTACGAGGCGCTGGGGACCATTTTCTTGCCGGCGGTCTGCGCGCTGTTTGCGCTGGCGCTTGCTTGGATACTTCCGTTGCTGGCGCTCGATACCGCGCGGGAGCGGCGCGCGTTTACGGAGGATTCCATCGGCGTGGCGCTGGTGGCGGCGATCGTGGCGCTTTTCTTGGCGCCTTATTCGGCGGCGTCGCCGCAGCGTGTGGATTTGCAGTATTGGCTGGATGCGGACGCTCATGCGGCGAAGTGGGTTGCTACGCCGGATTCGGGGAAGTTGCCGGCTTCGCTTGCTTCGGCGGGTGGATTCGGCGAGCGGCGTGCGGCTGTGTTTCCTTGGAGTCCGGAGCGGCGATTTTCTGCGGAGGCGCCGGATTTGAAATTGGCTGCGCCGGAATTGACGATTCTTGGGGCGGAGACGATCGGCGGAAAAGTTCGCTATGACGTGAAGCTGGCTTCACCGCGCGGGGCGCCGGAGATGTCCGTGGTGTTTCCGGTTTCGGCGGGGATTACGGCGATCGAAGTGGCTGGGCATGCGTTGGAGGAACCTAGCGGGCGCGTGCTTGAATATCTGCAGAGCGCGGTGCCTGGATGGAGATTTTGCGAGATCCCTACGGTGGACTCGACTGGCGTCGAGATGAAATTTACGGCTGCGAGTGTGGCGCCGGTGGAAGTCTATGTTGGCGACAAGTCGTATACTTTGCCGCCGGAGGGGTTGGCGATTGCGCGGGCGCGGCCTGGCGATGCGATTTCATCGCAGGATGGGGACGTGACGTTGGTGACGCGGCGGGTGAAGATTGAAGCGTCGGTCGGCGTTGGCGGTGCGGTGCGTTGATCACGTTGCGCGGTGCTTGCGGCGTGCATTTTATTGCGGGTTACGCGGGCGGAGCGAGCCCCGCCCCTATGGCGGAAAAATCAGAGACGGAAAGTCAAAGGCGAAAACCCAAAGCCAGAGCGGGCCGGTAGTAAACCCCGGCCCCTACATTGTTTGACTCGCTGTAGCTCACCTGTAAAATGAATCGCTTATGTTGGCGCTGTTTCGCGGCGCCTTTGGGACGGGTATGGGCGAAATTCTGTTGCACAATACGCTTTCTAATCGCAAGGAAGCGCTTCAACCGCTGCATCCGGGTGAAGTGCGCATGTACACCTGCGGGCCTACCGTCTATGATTTTGCTCATATCGGAAATTTTCGGACATTTGTGTTTCAGGATATTTTGCGGCGGTTCTTGATTTCGCGCGGCTACCGGTTGAATCATGTGATGAATTTGACCGACGTGGATGACCGCATCATTCAGAATGCGGCGGCGGCGGGCGTTAGCATTCGCGAATACACAGAGAAGTACGTGAATGCGTTTCTGGAAGACATGGCTGCCTTGAATATCGAGAAGCCGGAAAAAATTGTGCGGGCTACCGACCACATTCCCGACATGGTGGATTTGATTCAGAAATTGCAGGGTAAGACTTACACCTACGACAGCGAAGGCTCGATTTACTATCGCATCTCGAAATTTCCGGAATACGGCAAGCTTTCGAAAATCGATATGAGCGGCATTCAGGCCGGGGCGCGGGTGGATGTGGACCAGTATGAGAAGGCCGACGCGCGCGATTTCGCGCTTTGGAAATCGCCTAAGCCTGGCGAGCATTTCTGGGAAACGCCGATCGGCAAGGGGCGGCCTGGCTGGCATATCGAATGTTCGGCCATGGCTATGAAATATCTGGGCGAGACGCTGGATATTCACACTGGCGGAGTGGATCTCGCGTTTCCGCATCATGAGAATGAAATTGCGCAGAGCGAGGCGGCTACCGGGAAGCCGTTCGTGAAAATTTGGCTGCATGCCGAGCATTTGATGGTAGAAGGCGAGAAGATGTCGAAATCGCTCGGCAATTTTTATACGCTGCGCGATCTTTTCAAGAAGGGCTACAAGCCTTCGACGATTCGGTTTTTGCTGCTTTCCGTGCCCTACCGGCGGCAACTGAATTTCACTGTGGATGGATTGCGGCAGGCTTCGAGTTCGGTCGAGCGGCTTCGGAATTTTGTTTCGCGGCTGGCGAGTGAGAAATTTCCTGTCGGCGAGACTCCGGCAATGGCCGGGTTAGTTCGCGGAGCTGAAGAGGCGTTTGAAAAAGGGCTTGAGGATGATTTGAATACGGCGCAGGCGCTGGCGGCGGTGTTTGATCTGGTGCGCGATGTGAATACGGCGATCGATCGCGGGGATTTCCGGCAGGAGGATGCGCCGGGGGCGCTTGCGGCTTTGCAACGATTCGATCGCGTGCTCGCGGTGCTGACCGATGACGACGACGCGAAATTGCGGGCTCTCGGATTTGGCTCAAAAGAGGCCGGGATGAGCGATGCGGACATCGAAGCGCTAGTGACGGCGCGTCAGGATGCGCGCCGTAAGCGCGATTTCAAACGGGCGGATGAGATCCGCCAACAGCTTGCAGACAATGGTATAATCCTTGAAGATACCCGCGACGGCGGGATTCGTTGGAAACGCAAGTGAACTCCTACATACACAAACCGCAACCGTTGCACAGTTTGCCCTCGAGCGAACGCCCCGGTCTATTTAGCGTCGATTAGTTCCTCTCAAACCTGAATCAGCAACCACCCATCTGCGTGGGCGGTGGCCCGTTTGCGCGTTTGGAAAAATCCATTTGGGAGGAAATCATGGCGGAAACACACGTTTTGGAAAAGAATTTGCCGCATTTGGTGACGGCGCTGCCGGGACCGAATGCGAAGAAGTTGGTTGAGGCGGACGATAAAGTAATTTCGCCGTCGTATACGCGCGATTATCCGCTGGTGGCTAAACGCGGGCGCGGCGCGATGATCGAGGATGTTGACGGGAATACGTTTCTCGATTTTGCGGCGGGGATCGCCGTGGTCGCCACCGGGCATTGCCATCCTGAAGTTGTCGCGGCGATTCAGAAGCAGGCTGCTGAGTTGATTCACATGTCGGGGACGGATTTTTATTATCCGTCGCTGGTGGAATTGGCGCAGCGGCTTGCGGCGATTGCGCCAGGAAAATCACCGAAGCGCGTTTATTTCGGGAATTCGGGCGCGGAGGCGATTGAAGCGGCCATCAAGCTGGCGAAATATCACACCAAGCGCGACAAGTTGATTGCGTTTCACGGCGCGTTTCACGGGCGCACGATGGGCGCACTTTCGTTGACCGCGAGCCGCGCTGTGCAACGCAAGGGATTTGGCACTTTGCTTTCGGGCGTTTTTCATACTCCGTATCCGGACACTTACCGCGGGACTTATGGCGTGCGGCCGGATCATGCTTCGGCGGATTGCTTGAGTTATTTACAGAATGAATTGTTCCGCCGGCGCGTTGATCCTGAGGAAGTGGCGGGAATTTTTATTGAGCCGATTCAGGGTGAGGGCGGTTACTTGCCGGCGCCGCCGGAATTTTTGCAGGGTTTGCGGAAAATCTGCACCGAACACGGAATCATGATGGTAGCGGACGAAGTGCAATCGGGAATGGGCCGCACGGGTAAATGGTGGGCGATTGACTATGCGGGAGTCGAGCCGGACATCATTTGTACCGCAAAGGGAATTGCTTCAGGGATGCCGCTTAGCGCGATGATTGCGCGGGCGGACGTGATGGACTGGACGCGAGGAGCCCACGCTTCGACTTTCGGTGGGAATCCGGTGTGTATCGCGGCTTCGCTCGCCACGCTCGATTTGCTCGAGTCGAAATATATTGCCAACGCTAAGCGCATGGGCGAGTACATCATGAAGCGTACGGCGGACTGGAGCCAACGGCATAAGATTGTTGGCGAGGTTCGCGGGCGAGGACTGATGATCGGCATTGAATTCGTGCGCGATCAGAAGACGAAGGAAAAAGCGCCGGATTTGCGGAATCGCATCGTGGAGGAGGCGTTTCTTAAGGGGCTTTTGGTTTTGGGATCCGGCGATACTACGCTGCGGCTTTGCCCGCCTTTGTTGATTGATGAAGCTCAGGCGGATTTCGCGTTGAAGACGTTGGAGGGGATTATCAGCGAGATCGAACGCGTTTTGTAACGCTGGCGATTCCTGGGTGTTTCGAGGGGACAGGCAATCTTGCCTGTCCCTTTTTCATTTGGTGGACGTCTCCGTAGTTGCCGCTCGCTGTGGTCGCGTCGCAACCTGCTAGAATACCGCCGCACGTTGGAGTAGCAGGCTGTCTGACGGCATTTTGCGCTAGGCCCGCGGCGGGCGCAGCAAGCCAGCGCCCTACGCAGGCCAAGAGAAATTCAAACGCACCGGCGAAGGCAACGGTTGAGCGGAATTGTTTTGTGAAATTGGAGGGGTGATTGGCGCAGGTTCTGGATGTTGGTTGCGGGCCTTCGAAATATCCGGGCGCGATTGGCGTGGATATGAATGCGCGGACTGCGGCTGACGTGATTTGCCATCTGGATCGCGGGCGGTTGCCGTTCGAAGATAATTCGTTTGATGAAATTCGCGCGGTGCATTTGATCGAACATGTGGAGGACGTGATTGCCACGATGGAGGAGTTGCATCGCGTGGCGCGGGCGGGCGGAACGATTTTTATTGTCACGCCGCATTACACGGACCTTGCTTCTTATACGGACCCTACGCATCGGCGGCATCTGAGCACGGAATCTTTTCATTATTTCTATGCTGGGGGGTTACACGGCGAGGAGATGTGGTACACGCGGGCGCGCCTTCGGGAATTGCGCATGCACATCAAGCTTTTGCGCTTGTGGCGGCTGCTGGGTTTTGAGTTTCTGGTAAATCACGCGCGCTGGTTCCGGCGGTTTTGGGAGTATTACCTGAGTTTTGTGATTCGCGGGAAAGTGATGGAATTTACTTTTGAGGTGGTGAAGTAGAGATGGCGATCGTCTCGCGGGTGATGTTTGGGCTGGTTAATTTCGCGGCGCGCAAGGGAATCAGCGACGCGGGATCTGCGGCCGCTCCCGGCGCTAGCATCAAAATGCGGGCGCATCGTACCGGTGTGCGCGGTGAGACTTTTGCGTATTGGTATTTGCGGCGGCATGGCTATGTTTTCGTGGCGCGCAATTACAAAGTGCCGGGAATGAAAGGCGAGATCGATCTGATCGGCTACGATGGCGAGATTTTGGCGTTCGTCGAGGTGAAGACGCGTTCCTGCGACAGCGCGGATGCGGGACTGCCGGAAGATGCCGTCAACAAAACGAAGCGGCATGTGATTTCGAGAATGGCGCGGGCTTTTTTGCGGAACACGCGAACGCATCGCGAGATCTATCGCTTCGATATATTGGCCATCGAATCGCGTCGGGGCTCGCGGCCCGTGGTGCGTTTGCACAAAGATGCGTTTGCCGAGCAGCATTGAGAAGTGAAAGGGGAGAATCTACAGGGCACATTTCGCTTGCCCAGAGCAGAAAAGCTTGCCCCGCGTAGTAATATTAGCGTTTCGTCCGCATCCGGTTTCAGAGTCCGTGCGCGTCCAGCCGCGCGATGCGACGAGCCGTTTAGCCCGAGAGGGAGGACGTATTGCCTGAGCTGCGCAAAGATCCGATTACCGGCCGCTGGGTAATCATCTCCACTGAACGCGGAAAGCGTCCGAGCGATTTCGTGCGCGAGAGCGTGGAGATCAAAAACAAGGGAGTCTGCCCGTTTTGTCCCGGCAACGAAGGGAAGACGCCGCCAGAGATTCTAGCTTACGGGCGCAATGGCTCGGGGCGCGACACGCCTGGCTGGACCGTGCGCGTGGTGCCGAATAAATTTCCTGCGCTGGGGATCGAAGGCGGATTGGATCGCGAAGGCGAAGGACTTTTCGATCGCATGAATGGCGTGGGGGCGCATGAAGTGATCGTCGAAACGCCGGATCATAATTTGACGATGGCCACCATGCCGGATAAGGCTGTCGAAGAAACTCTATGGGCGTACCGCGATCGCATGGTGGATTTGAAGAATGACCGGCGCTTCCGTTACGTGCTGCTATTCAAAAATCACGGCGAGCCGGCGGGGGCTTCGCTCGAGCACACTCACTCGCAGTTGATCGCGCTGCCAATTGTTCCGAAGCGGGTGCGCGAGGAAGTGGACAATTCTAAGCGCTATTACGACGAGAAAGAGCGCTGCATTTTTTGCGACATGATCCGCCAGGAAATTGAAACGGAAAAGCGCGTGATCATGGAGAACGATCAATTTATCGCGCTGGCTCCGTATGCGCCGCGTTTTCCATTCGAGACTTGGATTCTGCCGCGGCAACACAGTTCTGCGTTTGAGAATATGGCCAGCCCGCTTTATGGCGGATTAGCGCGACTGCTCCGAGAATTTCTGGGCCGGCTGGACGCGGTGCTGGCGAAGCCCTCTTACAATTACGTCGTGCACACTTCGCCGATCGGCGAGGAAATGAACGACCACTATCATTGGCATATTGAAATGATGCCGAAGCTGACCAAGGTGGCCGGCTTCGAATGGGGCACGGGCTTCTACATCAACCCTACGCCACCGGAAGAAGCCGCGCGATTTTTGCGGGAAGCCGCAGTGGAGACCAAGAGGTAGACGAGTTCGTTGGCCGGGACCTTCGCGCTGAAAATCTCAACTGCCCACTGAAGTCTTTGCGATTTTCTTCAAATCGAATTTGTCTTCGCGCGACTGGCTTGCCGCTCTTTTTCTGAGCATCTGGAATGCCGCGTCGTAGATCTGCTCGACGGCGGCACGGCGATAGTCCCAGCGTTCGTCGGGTCCGGGGCGATAGACGGCCATGGTCGCGTTTGCCTCGAAGAGTAAGACTTCGCCGCTGGCGTTCAGTCCGAAATCGATTCCGCCGTAATCGAGTCGCAATGTTCTCTGGATTTCTTCGAGTGCTGCCATGGCGCGGGAGCCGAGTATGGCTGGCATGTTCTCCAGAAACGCGGCGTCTTCGGCACGATGTTCGGGGTAGCCGGCCATCTCGGCGCTGAAATAATGGATTTTCCAGTGGCTCGAAATCGCCGCGTGGACTGGATAGAGATGGCCGCCGATCATCATCACGCGATACTTGCGGGTTTTTCCGTCGGTGCCGCGCGCATCGAGAAATTGGATCACGGTTAGATCTCCCCCCGGAAGTTCCGCAAGTGCTGCATGCAAATCATCGGGATTTTCGACTCGAAGAAAATTCTCTCCGCCGTGAAAGCCCGGGGTGCGCAGTAACAGCGGAAATTCAAAGCCCTGGCTGTTCAACGTGGCGGCGGCGTCGGGGCGCGCCAGCAACTCACGCGATAGCAGGATGGTACGCGGAGTGATCACACCGGCCACGGAAGATAGGCGCTGCGCAATTTCGCATCGCCCGGTCGCTCGCACGGCGCATGGTGGGTTCACGATGGGCGCCGAACTGAGCGCGGCGATCGACTCGGCTGCTTTCAAGGCGGCGGCGGCCAAATCAAAATCGCCGATACTGTTGACGAGCAGGTCGTGCGGCGGCAGTGGACTTTTTGGATCGTAGAAATCCGCTATGACCACATGGGTTTGAAACACGCAATCGTCGAGGAGTTTATCGAGCGCCGTGTTGCCGCCCCTGGAGCAGACGAGCAGGACGACCGGAACCGCTTGCGAATTCCCGCGATAGAGAACCGGGAACAGGTTTTTCTGGCCGAAGGATTTTCGGCGATGATGCGCCGCGGCTTCTGAATCGCCGAGACGCGCGAGCGCGTAGGACATTCCGGCATGCGCCTGCGTGCACGTGGGATCGATTCGAAGCGCGGCTTCGTATTGCTCACGCGCTGCCGCCGAATCGCCGCGCTCGAGCAGCGTGGCGCCCAGGTTCACGCGGCTGACGAGATCGCCGGGATGATGCTTCACTGCTTCGGTGTAAACCGTTTGGGCCGCGCTGGCATACCCCGTTGCGGCGAGCAGCCGACCGAGGCCGATGAGATTCAGGCGATGCATGGGATCGAGCTCGTGAACCTTCAGATGGTCGCTTCTTGCTTCGACGTTTCGCCCCAAGAGCGCGAGCAGCAGGGCGCGCTCTACGCGCAGAGCAACTTCGACGTTGCGTTGCTTAATGCCGATGGCCTCGAGTTGCGTATCCAGCGACTGTTTGGCTACCACGTCGACCGACGAATCGCGCGCGCGTAAGCCGGCTTCGATGGACTCTTGCTTCGTTCTAAGCGCTTCGAGAGTTGCGAGCTGCTCGTCGAGTTCGCGCAGTCGCGCTTCCCACGCGAGCCGGGGTTGCTGGTTGGCTTCGGGATTTTTTTCGACTGCGGGAGCGGGACGCCGTGCGCGGCCAGCGGCCAAAGTTGCATCGATCAATTTATCGATGTCGGTGGAATTCGTGCGATGGTTCACGATGGCGGCGCGAATCGCCACGCGGCCGTCGAGGAGCGTTGTGGAGGGCGCGACGGCGCCGGACTCTTGCAGCTCAATGACGATCTCACGATTAAGCTGGTTGGAAATCTCATCGGTCACCGGCTGCCCGGAAATTTCGAGGCGGTAGCGGAAGCAGACGATGTTTAGCTCGACGGGCGCGAGCAGCTCCAGTTCTGACGATGCGACGACGCGGCTTTCCAGATAGCGCGCTAGTTCGCAGGTGCGGCTGATGGCTTCGCCGATCGCCGTCGTGCCGAAAACTTTCAGCGTGACCCAGGTTTTCAGTGCGCGAAAGCTGCGCGAGAGATCGGGTCCCAAGTCGCAGGGCCAGGGCGAGCCGGCGGACATGCCGCGTTCTTCGCGTAAGAGGTAGGCGCTGGAGGAGGCGAAGGCTTGCTGATGCAGCGCGCCGTCGCGTACGAGGATGAAGCCGGCATCGTAGGGCACTTGCGCCCACTTGTGAAAATCGAATGCCAGGGAATCGGCGCGTTCGATGCCCGCGAGTTTCGGAGCGAGGTCTGGTGCGAGTTTGGCGAGCGCGCCAAAGGCTCCATCCACGTGAAACCAAATATTCTCGCGCCTGCAGAGATCTGCGATAGCGCAGAGATCGTCGATCGCACCGATGTCAACCGTTCCTGCGTTGGCGATCACTAGAAATGGCGTCAGGCCCGCGTTGCGATCGATCTGAATGGATTTTCCCAGTCCTTGCGGATCGATTCGGTGATGATCGTCCGTTGGGATCAGCCGGAGCGCATCGCTGCCGATCCCAGAAATATCCATGGCTTTAGCGATGCAGCTATGTGCGGCGGTCGAGGCGTACGCGGTCAGGCCTTTCGTATCCCCCGCAACACCGCGGCGGCGCACTTCACATCCGAGGATTGCATCGCGGGCGACGATCACGCCGATCAAGTTGGCCATCGACGTACCGGTAACAAATAATCCCGTAGCGCTTTCCGGAAAGCCGAAGATCTCGCGCGTCCACTGAGTTACTTGGCGCTCGACTTCGAGCGGAATCTGATCGCGTCCTCCGACGTTGGCATTCAGCCCCGCCGCGAGCATTTCCGCCAGCATGCCTACCGGCGTGCCGCCTCCGTGCACCCAGCCCATGAATCCGGGATGGGCATTCCCAACGGTGTAGGGCAGGATATCGCGGACGAACTCGCCGTACACCGCGGCGAGATCCGCCGCCTCGGCTGGAACTGCGGTGCGAAATTGCGCGCGCACTTGTTTGGGAATGGGTTGCCATACGGGACGGTTGCGTATGTTTTGGACGTAATCGAGCATGTCGTCCAGCATGCGGTGCGAGACCGTGCGGAAAGTCCCCCAATCTGAAGGGTCGAGAGTGCGATTTTTGGCCGCTTGGCTGCCCATCGTTGGATCTTCGGTGTCGTTTTTGCGAGCCATCTGAACGGCCGCATGCGGACGCAATTAGTTCGGCGGTCCGTGGGGATAAATTGCAATCTAGGTACCAAGTAGCGTGATAGCGAAGCTCCAAGAGGCGTAGATGGCTGAATTCCCGCGGGTGTCCGCGGTTGAAAAGGGCGAATCGGCTCGCAATCTTTAGAAATTTCTAATGTACGGGGTTCGCGGTCAATGGCGGTTCGTTATTCGAAGCGGCGGCGCCAGTGCAATTCGAACGCGAGTACCCGCAACTTGAGATTTCACTCCGCTGGCGCCCATGGCTGGTCACGTATTAGTGGCAGCCGTTATCAATTAAGCTAAGTCTCCGCTTCTAATATTTGAACGCGCCAAGTCCGCCCGCCATTCTTGATTCATGATCTGCCGCGCTTGTGGAACCACATGCCAGGATCGCGAACGATTGTGCCCCAAGTGCGGACTGACGCTGGAGCCGAGTCGGGAACATCGCCCGATCATAATGGGGCTGCTAACCGTGTCAGCGCTAATAATCGCAACCGCGGTGCTCGGAATATTCTGGGGAATCAGCAAACTGAAGGATGCCGGACTGTGGCCTCTTGTGCCCACGCTCGCCGGAATCGCTATGCCAGCTTGCCAAAATGCATTTGCAATCGCGCAAAATTCGCCCGATGTGCGAGCGGTGCTTGGCGAACCGATGCGCGAAAGTGGCGCGCCGGCGGGAACTGCGAACCGCACTCGAGGTGCAGCCTTCGCGGAGTGGACGGACGAACTCGCTGGACCAAAAGGGACCGGGCATCTCTGCGCGGTGGCGAATCGCGTCGGCGAACGGTGGAGTTATTCGCGGCTCGAGTTTTTTCCCTCAGGCGGCGGCCCGGCAATCGATCTCACGCCCGCGCCTGAACTCGCGACGCCACTCGCTTTGACTGATGCAAAGGTCTATCTCGTCCCTCTCGATTTGCCGGCGGATTATTCTCTCGATTGGGCGCCGGCGTATTACAAGGCGAAACTCGGAATCGATGTGAAGGTGCTGCCAGCAATCCCGGTGGATGATTGGGTGACCGACGCGTCGAGAAAGCAGGCCGTTGCTGAAAGATTGACGCAACTGATGGAACGAACCGAAAAGGAAATCGCCCGCGAGCCGGCGACGATACTACTAGGCGTCACTCAGCGCGATATATATATCGGCAGCGTGAATTGGCGCTACGCAGTGAATTATCGCGCGGGCGGCGGCGCGGGCGTGATCTCGATGGCGCGAGTGAAACCGGTACTGGCGAATGCGGACGAAGCTCGGGTTTTGCTGGGATCGCGGCTGCAAAAGTTACTCACCAAGAATATTCTTCTGCTTGCCTTTCATCTTCCGCTCAGCGGAGACCCCGGGAGCATTCTCTTCTCCAGCAGCTGGGCGCCAGACCTGGATCTCATGAGCGAGGATATTGTCGGAGGTACCGGCAAGTGGGCATCGAACGGCGAAGAACCTTTTGTTACGGTGGGAGCCGCTGCCGGGCATCGCGAAAATTGGGGCGTCTACAGCGTGATGAAACCACCGGCTGATACTTCGTCGGAAGTTTTTGAGACTGATATTCAAAACGGAATATTTGTTCAGCGCCGCACGGATTTTTTTCTCGATGGTCCGCGCCCGTTTCAATTCGTCCGGGTCTTTCGGACGAAAGATGATGCGTCCCGGGAATTCGGAGTGGGCGCGAGTGATTCGCTGGATATTTTTCTTGCCGGACAGTTCGGTCGCTGGACCGACCTGTTCGACGAAGCCGGAAGCCGGATTCATTTCGTGAGAGATCCGCGCAGATTCGAAAAGATCGAGCAGGTCTACACTACTGAGGCGGGAACGAGTGTGTTCTTCAATCCTTGGCTCGAATTTACCGCGAACATCTGGCAACTGCGAACCAGCGACGGCTGGTCTTATACACTTCCGTGCCGCGACGATTGGAAGGGAACAAAAGTTGCCGTTCTCACCGGCTATTCCGATCCCGAGGGCGGCCGGTACGCCATGACACGCAGCTCGACGGGTGATCTCTTGAGTATCACCACGCCTTCTGGATATTCGCTGACGTTTCAGCGCGATTCTGCGGGGCGGATCCAAAAAATTACCGATTCTCGACGGCGGTCGGTGGAATATTCTTACGACAAGCTGGGCAGGCTGGTTCGATTTGCGGATTCGGGCGGGAATGCGGAAACATATGCGTACGACGGCGCGAATCACATGATTTTGATTTTGGATGGGGCCGGGCGGCAGATTTTGAAGAACGAATACGACCATGACGACGTCTATCGGCAGACTTTGGCGGACGGCCGCGTGCTGCAATATAGTTATCTGAATCGGATGGATAAATCGCTGTCTCAGTGCAGATTCACCGATCCGAACGGATTCGTTACCACGTTCAATTTCAGTGGCGGCAGGGTTCAGCAATCTCTGCCCATGGCTCCTACGCGGTAATTCAGATTCTTGTTATCGATCTCGATCTGTGTCGACGTCCCAAAAAGGGCTTGGTTGGAGTTTTCCTGAGCGGGATGCTATCTTGATTTGCAATCCACTTTCATAATTTTGGAGGTCGTTGTCATGACATGGGGTAAGCGGCGGGCGCTTGTCATTATTTTGGTGATTGTTGCTTTGGTGGTGGTTGTGATTGTGGCGTCGCAGCCGGCGCGGGTGCCTTCGAATTCGGTTTTGCTGCTGGAAATTAGCGGCGAGATCAATGAGCAGCGGGCTGTCGATTTTTTCTCGGCGATTGGCGGGGAATTTATTCCCGTGCAGCATGATTTTATCGATGCGCTGGATACGGCGAAGAGCGATCCGCATATCGAGGCGCTGGTCGTCAAAATCGGGCCGCTGGAGACTGGTTGGGCCAAGCTCGAGGAAATTCACTCGCACCTGCTGGCGTTTCGGGCAAGCGGAAAGCCGAGTGTTTGCTATCTGGGTGGGGATGGCATCGGAAATCTGGAATATTACATTGCCAGCGCTTGCGACAAGATTTGGTTGGTGCCTACTGCGCCGGTTTCGATTCATGGAATGATGGCGCAAGCGGTTTTCTTGCGCGGCATGTTCGATAAATTGAAAATTTATCCGGACTACTATCACATTGCGGAGTACAAGACTGCTTCGAATCAGCTTACGGAGAAAAAATTCACGCCGGCGCACCGCGAGGAAGTGGATTCGCTGCTGCATGGCATCTACAACCAGTATCTGACTGAAGTTTCGAAGGCGCGGAACATGGATCGGGCAGAATTTGAGAAATTGGTGAATGCTGGGCCGCTTTCTGCGGATGATGCGCTGGCGGGGAAGCTTGTGGATCGGTTGGCGTATTGGGACCAGGTGCAGGATTTCGCGAAGGAGAAAACGAAAGATTGGAATCCGGTGAAATTAGGGCGGTATCGCGGGCGGATTAAGAATGACGGCTCGACGCGCATTGCGGTTGTGCACGCTACCGGCCTGATCGTTTCCGGGGAATCTGGAAACGCGCCTGGTGGCGGGGCCATCATGGGCAGCGAGACGGTTGCGGCGGATTTGCGGCGTGCACGGGAAGATTCGAGCATCAAGGCTATCGTGTTGCGCGTCGATTCAGGCGGCGGATCGGCAGTGGCCAGCGAAGTGATCCGGCGCGAAGTGGTTTTGGCGAAGGCCGTGAAGCCGGTGGTGGTGTCGATGTCGGATGTGGCGGCGTCGGGCGGCTATTGGATCGCGATGTCGGCGAATAAAATTGTGGCCGATCCGGATACGATCACCGCCTCGATCGGAGTGCTTGGCGGGAAGTTTAATGTTTCGGGACTTTACGAGATGCTTGGCCTGAGCACCGATTCCATCGCCACCAGCGACAACGCCACGATTTATTCCGCGCAGCAGAATTTCACGCCTGCGCAGCAGAAACTGATCCAGAAATCGCTGCAGGACGTCTACACCAGTTTCACGAAAGGCGTGGCGGAAGGCCGCGGCATGTCGGTGGAAGCGGTGGACAAGATCGGCAAGGGCCGCGTGTGGACCGGGGCGCAGGGCAAGGATCTTGGATTAGTCGATGAACTCGGCGATCTGAACCGGGCTGTGGAAGTGGCGAAGCAGTTGGCGAAAATTCCGGCGGATGAGCGCGTGCGTATTGTGCGCTTTCCCGAAGAGAAAACTTTTCTGCAGATGTGGATCGAGAAGCGGAATGACGACGATTCGGCGCGCTTTTCGTCGATCGAAGCGGCTGTCGAGCGCTTGACCGGAGCCGGGGCATACAACACGCCGCAGGCGCGCGTGCCGTTCGATCTGCAGATTCGCTGAGCGCCGGGCACGCGATCGCGGCGGCATTCAGAAACGTCCGCCGCGGTTTCCAATAGTTCGCGGCTCGCGGCATCCGTTATACTGATGGGCACGGCGCGGTACCCAAGAGGCCCAAGGGAGAGGTCTGCAAAACCTCCATTCGTGGGTTCGAATCCCACCCGCGCCTCCAAAATCTCCTCACCAAGAATGCGACCTATGACCTCACTTTGGCGTTCCGTTGTTGTTGTCCTCGCGCTTACTTTGGGAAGTTCGCCCGCGTTCGCGCAGGGCAAGCCTGGCGAGTCGGATATTCCCTCTGAATTTAAGGCGCCGACTGCTGATTACGATTACACCAAACGCGTTGAGATGATTCCGATGCGCGATGGCGTCAAGTTGTATACGGTGATCGTGATTCCCAAAGGCGCGACGCACGCACCCATTCTTTTGACGCGCACGCCTTACAACGCCAAAAAACGCGCCAGCCGCTCGGAATCGCCCTACATGATTAATGAGCTTGGGATGAGCGATGAAGTGTTTGTGAAGGCCGGGTACATCCGCGTTTACCAGGATGTGCGCGGAAAATATGGCTCGGAGGGCGCTTATATCATGGTGCCGCCTCCGATCGGCCCGCTGAATTCGAGCGGAATCGACGATACCACCGACGCGTACGACACCATCGACTGGCTGGTGAAAAATGTGCGCGAGTCGAATGGCAAAGTGGGAATGATCGGCTCCTCGTACGAGGGATTTACCGTGGTGATGGCGCTGATCCATCCGCATCCGGCGCTGAAAGTGACGGCGCCTGAAAGCCCGATGGTGGATGGTTGGATGGGTGATGACTGGTTCCACTACGGCGCGTTTCGCCAAAATAATCTCGACTACATCGCGGAGCAAACCGCGGAGCAGGGTGAGGGAAAAGTCATAGCCCGCGAAGGCCGCGACGATTACACGAACTATCTCGCAAAGGGATCGGCCGGTGATTTTGCGCGCGCGGGCGGATTGGATCAACTGCCTTTCTGGGGGCGCATGGAGGCGCATCCGGCTTACGATGCGTTTTGGCAGGGGCAGGCGCTCGACAAAATCATGGCGTCGTTGCCGCTGACCGTTCCGGTGATGTGGCTGCAGGGTCTGTGGGACCAGGAAGATATGTGGGGTGGCATCCATTCTTATGCGGCCGTCGAACCGAAGGACACTGGTAACGACAAAAACTTTTTGGTGATGGGTCCGTGGCGGCACAGCCAGGTGAACTCCACTGGATTTTCACTTGGGCCGCTCCTTTGGGACGGCGACACGACGCTGCAATTCCGCCGCGATGTCTTGCTGCCATTTTTCAATCAATATCTGTTGGATGGCGCGCCGAAGGCTGAGACTCCGCCGGTGCTGATTTACAACACTGGCGAGAATCATTGGGACCGCTTCAAATCCTGGCCGTTGAGCTGCGAGCAGGGTTGCGCCAGCAAATCGCGGCCGATTTATCTGCGGGCGAATGGAAGTTTGTCATTCGATGGTCCGGATGCTGCCGCACCGAAATACGATGAGTACGTTTCCGATCCATCGAAGCCTGTGCCGTATCTGCCGAGGCCGGTTGTTGAAGACGACGACGATGCATGGCGGCGCTGGCTAGTGGGCGATCAGCGATTTGTCGATGGCCGTCCTGATGTGCTCACGTTCGAGACCGAGCCTCTCACCGCGCCACTGCGCGTGAGCGGCGCGCCGGAAGTGAATCTGTACGCGTCGACCAGCGGGACTGACAGCGATTGGGCGGTGAAGTTGATCGACGTCTACCCTGGCACCGTGGCTTCGCAACCGGGAATGGGCGGATATGAGCTAGCCATCTCGTTGGATATTTTCCGCGGACGCTACCGCACGAGCTTCGAGCATCCTGAGGCGATCACTGCGAATGAACCGTTGCTCTACCGGTTTGCGATTCCGACGGTGAACCATGTTTTCCTGCCCGGACATCGGATTATGATCCAGGTGCAATCAACCCTGTTTCCTCTGTATGACCGCAACCCGCAAAAGTTCGTGCCGAATATTTTTGACGCGAAGCCGGCGGACTACCAGAAAGCGACGCAGCGGATTTGGCACGCTCCGGGAGATGCCAGTTTTATTTCCTTGCCGGTTGTGCCTTAGGCATTAAATTAAGCAAATCGCGGAGGGGCCGGATGGCTCGGTTTTTGTTCACCATGATGCCGGCGAACGATCTCGGTTTGCCGACGCGCCTCGTGCCCATCGCGCGAGTACTGGCGGATCGCGGGCATGAAGTTGCCGTGTTCAATCCCGCGCCGGCGCCCGCGAAACTGATTGAGGATGCGGGACTGAAAAATCTTCCGATGCCGGCGCGCCCTATGCCGGATTTTCCGATGGACCTTGCGCAAGTAAGCTTGGCCTGGGACGTCGAAGAAATGTTCGCCGCTGCTTTCGGCGACGAGCGATCCGCAAGCGAGGCAACGGCCGCCCATGTTGATCTGGTGCGGGATTTTGCGCCCGACGTTGTAATCGATTCATTCGGGCTATTTTCCTGTCTGGCCGCGCGCATTCTGAAAGTGCCGCTGGTAAGTGTGCTGCAAGGCAATTTTCATCCGTCTAGCGATGGCTTTCTCTGGTGGAAAGGCGCGCGGCCGGCGAAATTGCCGAGCGCGGCGCCGGCAATCAACAAAGTTGCGGCGGAGTACGGGCTGGCGCCGGTAGCTCGCACGGTAGATTTGATAGCCGGCGATCTTTCGCTGATCGTCGGGACTCCGGAAACGGATCCTCTGCCCGGCAGCGCGAATGTCGTTTACGTCGGGCCGATTCTCTGGCAGCGCGGCAATGCCACTTTGCCGGATTGGGTTGCTGGATTGTCCCGCGAGAAACCCGTGATCTGGGTTTACTCCGGCAACCCGCGCTACGCCGGCGTTGCTACTCCCATTGATTCGATTGTGGTGATTCGCGCGGCCGTTGCGGCTTTGGCGGATGCGCCAGTGCAAGTTGTGTTGACTACCGGCTACCAGGAGGTGCCGGCAGAACTTGGCAGCTTGCCGGCAAATTTTCACCATGCCGCTTATCTCCCCGGACGGGCAATGGCAGAGCGCAGCGATTTGCTCGTGCATCATGGTGGTCATGGCTCGTCGATGATGGGATTGGCGGCGGGAACGCCGGCAGTAATTATTCCGACCATCACGGAGCGCGAGAGCAATGCGCGGCGCGTGGTTGCGCTGGGCGCTGGCGAAATTGTGGTCCCGATCGACGGCGCGGATGGCGAAAAGCAGATCGACGTCGCGGAATTCGGTGCAAAAGTGCAGCGCGTTCTAACGGAGCCTAGCTATCGTGCGTCCGCTCGGCGCATCTCTGAAGCGATTGGCAAATTTGGCGGAGCCAAAGAGGCCGCCGACCGTATCGAACAATTCGCAAATGGTAAGCCCTGAAGCGCCGGGGGCCTTACGGTGACGCCGCGCACCAGCAGAAACTCCTATTTCAGCTTTGCGTATTCGGCTTTGGCTTCTTTGAGGATGGGGACGTCGGGGTCGGCATCTTTCCATAGGGCGAGAAAATCCTGATAAGCGAGGCGGGCTTTGGCGTTGTCGCCTTGCAAGGCATAGGCGCGGCCGACCTGCAGATGCGCCATCGCGCCATAAATGCGATTGCGCATGACGCCGCGATGCTCGAGGATCTTTTGAAACTCGGAGGCGGCCTCTGCGCCTTTGTGTTGAAGCAAGTAGGCTTGGCCGCGCACGTAGGGGAACTCGAAAAATTGCGCGAGATCATAACGCAGCGCTGGCTGGAGGTGGTCCACTGCTTTTGCGGGATCGTTGCGGTTTAATGCGATGGCCGCGCGGGCTTCCGGCAGTGCCAGGGAATTGATGAAAGTGTCCGACGGATTTTCCTTGGCCAGCTTGTTGGCGAGCGTCTCGGCACGCGCGGTATCTCCTGCGAGTGCGAGAACCACAGAGGCGAGCGTATCGATGTCCCTGGATTCCGCAATCTGTAGGGCGTCCGAGGCCTCCTTGCGTGCGCCTGCGTTGTCGCCAGTGGCGGCTCGTATGGCCGCCCAAATGAGCTGTGAGCTGGCAGCCTGTTCTTTCCTGCCTGCTACTTTGTCGGTTTCGATGGAGCGCTGCATCAAAGATTGAGCCTTCTCGAGGTGCCCGGCGTAGGCTTCCGTGAACGATTGCATATTCAGTCCCGTCGAGACACCCCAGGGTCCGTTTTTGGATAGGAAATCGAGATCGCGGGCCATCGCGGCCGAGTCGTTCTGAAGAAAACCCAATTCATAAGAGACAACGTGAAGAGGATCAATGTCGATTTTTTTGGCCACCGCGCGGTTGATAGTGGCCTTGGCTTCGTCGTAGCGCTCGAGGTTCAAATAACTGGAAGTGACGGCAAGATTTGTGAGGGCATCGTCTGGATCAAGCTTCTGCGCCTGCAGCGCGTTCGCCAGGGACTTGTCTGTCTGACCCAGTATCGCGTAGGCCACCGCCAAATTGTTAGGCGGAATCGAATCACGCGGGTAAGTCTGCGCCCATTGCTCGTAGACCTGAATGGCCTTCTGCTCGTCGCCGAGGACGTTTTCGTAGTAGTGCGATTCGATGTAAAAGCGTTCGAGTTCGCTGGCGCGGTCGCGCAGATCGTAGGCTTTCTGGGTGAATTCGACGGCCAGAACGCGATTGCCGACATTGGAGTTAACCTGTCCTAACTCTGCGTAGGCGATGGCGAAATTGGGATCGAGTTCGATGGCCTGTTTGAAGAAAGGCTCGGAGATCTCGTCATCCTTGTCGCGGCGGGCCTGCATGCCTCCGCTGTAGGCTTTCAGAGCTTCGAGAGAAGAGGTCGTGGCTTGTTCGATGGGAGTGTTGAATTTGTGGATCGAAGCGAGGGACTCGCCGAGTTTTCCGCGGATGTCGGAGGCGACCTTGCCCAGCGAGCTGAGGACTTGATTTTTGTCTGCGGCTTCGGCCTGCGACGTTGCCAGCGTTTCTCCGGTGGCGCAGTTTACGGCGGTCAGAACCAGATTGTAGGTGCTGCCGATTTGCGCGATGGAGCCGTCGAGAACGGCGGCGCTTTGCGTTCGCTGGCAGACTTGCCGGGCAAGTTCATTGGTGAGCCGCGCTGTGGGCGATTGGCTCATGTAGCGCAGTGTTTCCTGAATTTGCTGATCGGAGAGAATATTCAGGAATGGCGACTGGGCGAGCTGCGCGGCAAGGCCTTGGCGCAGGGCGCCGTCGAAGACGGTATCGCCGGTGGTATTCGTGAATTCGGCGAGGACGATGGAATCTTTTTCAGTGAGCTTAGGAGCGCGATGCAGGAAGAAGTACGCGCCAACCACAATTAGGACGGCGACCAAAGCTGCACCGATTCCTACCATCTTCCACGGCAGCGCCATTTTCGCCAGAGCTTCGCTCGCAGTCGCTTGCGCGGAGGACTCCGACATATCCGGCGGCACGTCCGTGATGCGGGCTCGGCTCGACCCTGAGCCGGAACTTGAGCTCACTGCCGCCGGCGTACTTGGAGTGGACGCTTGATCGAGCGCAACGCGCGCGGACGAACCGGAGCGCTGATCCGCCGGCAGTGGCTCGGCGGGAATTACCCGGCTGCTCGATTCTGTGTCGCGCTTCAGGCGGCGGAATTCCGAGCGCATGTCGGAAGCGTGTTGATAGCGTAGATCACGGTTTTTCTCGAGTGCGCGATTGATCACTTCTTCGAGCTTCGCGGGAATATCCGGATTCAAGCGTACGGGAGCGACCGGCGCTCGGTGCAGAATCGCATCGGTGATCAGAGCGGAAGTATCGCCGCGGAATGGCAGCGTGCCCGTCGCCATTTCGTAGAGCACCACGCCGAAGGAAAATAAATCTGTGCGCGCATCCAAATCCTTGGCCGCCAATTGTTCGGGCGACATGTACGCGACCGTGCCGATTGCTGTGCCGGGGCTCGTCAGATGCTCGTAGCTGACGCCGCCCAATTCTTCCGTGGCTCTGGTGACGTCGGTCGCTGACGATTCGGCTTTGGCGGTGAGCTTGGCCAGACCGAAATCGAGAATCTTGGTATGTCCGCGCTTGGTGATAAAAATATTGGCGGGCTTGATGTCGCGGTGAACGATGCCTTCTCCATGCGCGGCATCGAGCGCTTCAGCAATTTGAATGGCGACTTCGAGGATTGAATCGACTTCCATCGGGCGGCCGGCGATACGGTGCTTCAGGGTCTGGCCGTCGAGATATTCCATGACGATATAGGCTTTGCCGCTTTCTTCGCCGATATCGTAAATCGTGCAGATGTTGGGATGATTGAGCGCGCTAGTGGCCTTGGCTTCGCGTTTGAAACGCTCGAGGGCCTGCGGGTCGTGCGCCACATCGTCGGGTAGAAATTTCAGCGCGACGGCGCGATCGAGGCGTGTGTCCTCGGCCTTGTACACCACGCCCATGCCGCCACCACCGAGTTTTTCGATGATGCGATAGTGCGAAATTGTTCGGCCGATCATGGGCTGGGAATCAGGCATGTGCGCCAAATAGTAGGACGCGCTCCGAGGCAAGTCAACGAGACTCGGCCGTCGGAGCTGGCTCCGAGTGATAATGATTTCGCCGCCCGCCCAGCCCCAATCCGAGTTGCGCATTGACATGCCCTCTCGCCGTGGCTACGCTTTTCGTGCCTCACTTTGGAGTCGGCAATGAAGGCCACAAAATTCGCACTTCTCGCTTTCATTTGCACTCTATTGCTCGCGCCAGAGTTGCTTTCCGCTCAGGAGCCGCAGCACCATCACGACGCCGATGAAAAACTCGGCACTGTCTCGTTCCCAACCTCCTGCGCTCCCGCAGTCCAATCCCAATTCGAGCGTGGCGTCGCTCTTCTATATTCCTTCGAGTACGAAGTGGCCGACGCGCAATTCGAGGAGGTCGCCGACAAAGATCCGCGCTGCGCCATGGCTTACTGGGGACAAGCAATGACCCTCTATCACCAACTCTGGAGTCGTCCCAGCAAAGCAGACCTCGCCCAAGGCGCCGAGCTCCTCGCCAAAGCCCGTTCCCTCAACCCGCCGACCGCCCGCGAACGCGATTACATTCTGGCGCTCTCCGTCTTTTACTATGACGCTGACAAGCTCGACCACACTAAGCGCGCCGATGCTTATGCCAAGGCCATGCAAGGCGTCCACGAACGCAATCCGGACGACCACGAAGCCGCCGTCTTTTACGCCCTCTCGCTTCTCGCCTCAGGTCCCGACCGCGACCCTAATCTCACCAACGCCAAAGCCGCCGTCGCCATCCTCAATCAACTCTACGACGAGCAGCCAAATCATCCGGGAATCGCGCACTACATCATCCACAGTTGCGATAATCCGGCCATGGCCAGTCTCGCTCTTCCGGCCGCTCGCAAATACGCCGGCATCGCTCCGTCTTCTCCTCACGCCGTGCACATGCCTTCGCACATCTTCGCGCGCCTCGGACTTTGGCAGGACGACATTAATTCCAACCTCGCGGCCATTCGCGTCGCCGATAGCGTGGCTGCGCGTCAAAACGTGACGCATCACAAAGTGCACTCCATGGACTTCCTCGTCTACGCGTACATGCAAATTGGCGACGACTCCAGCGCCAAGTCCACCATCGAGCAGATCGCCGCGATTCGCCCCGAACAAATGGAACCCGAATTTCAGAATTATTTGCTGGTGCGCCAAGCGGAGGGGCCCGCCAAGTACGCTCTCGAGCGCCGCCAGTGGAAAGAAGCGCTCGGTCTGCAACCCAGTGCTGGCGCGCCGTCCGACGTTCAGTTGGTCACCTACGCGGCGCGCGCGGTTGCCGCTGGCCATCTCCACGACTCAGTCGCCGCCCAAGACGCGCTGAAACAGTACGACGAGCAGCTGGAGGCCACGCGCAAAGGTCCGCGGTCCTACATCGTCGACGGCCTGAAGGACGAGCACCAAGTGGTGCAAGCCTGGGCCGCCTACGCCGCGGGCAACTCCGACGATGCGGTTCGCCTCCTGCGCGCCGTCGCCGCCGATCAGGACAAAGCCGGCAAAGGCGAAACCGAAATGCCCGCCCGCGAAATGCTCGCCGACATGCTGCTCGACCTGCACCGTCCGCAAGAAGCGCTAACCGAATACGAGATTTCCATGCGGACCGACCCGAATCGCTTCAACGGCCTCTACGGCGCAGCGCAGGCCGCCACGCAGCTGGAGCTCGAAGCGAAAGCGGCCGCCTATTACGCCCAGTTGCTCAAGAATTGCGAAGGTATCCGCTCCGATCGCCCCGAGCTAGCCCAGGCGAAAACCCTCCTCGTCTCCGCAACCGCTAAGTAGGCGCGGACCTTTCAGTTCCGATACGAGCCCCGCCCGCTAAATCACGAGCACGGATGATTTCGTAGCGGTGGGCTTCCGCCCAGCGCTCGTCTGCCCGCTGGCGAGGTGGATGCCTAAGAGGATTTGTAAACTGGAACCAAGAAATACGCCTGATATCTGACCGACTGGGATTGGCCGTTCGCTTCGATCTCCCAATAGAGCGGCGGCGTGGAAGCTAGGGTCGTGGCCGGTTGGTCCGCAGGCAAGCGAAACTCGATGGGAATTTCGCCGCCGATGAAGCTTGCCAGGCGGTCGTGATCGAGCGTTACGGCGTCATTGTAGAGTTCGTAGCAAACCACTTTCGTCGAGCGATCTCGGCCGGTGCCGCTGGTCACGTATTCCTCGCGCACGCAGCGCAGCGTCAGAGTAAGTGCGTCAATATCCGCAAGATGATGCGGGGCGCGCAGCCGGGCGCGAAGAGTTCCGCCGGCGAAATATGGGAACGCGTCGTAGCTCAGGTAACTGTTGCCGTAACGAATGAGATCGGCCAGCATTTGCGCCCAGCGATACCAGAAAATCAGGCCGAAAAGTCCGAGGATCGACGCTACGATCGCGAACATCCAAAGGCGTTGGGAAACTCCGATCCAGAAAAACGGCAGTAGAAAAATAGTCCACCCTAAAGCTGCGAGCAATCGGCCGACCATGGCGTTAAATGCGGAGAACGCGATGCCGTCTTGCGCCCAATGGAAATCGCAGAGCCAGGGTTGGCTGGGGTTGCGTGCCGCGGCGCGAAGGTAGCGGATCTTGCGCATCATTCCCAACAGCCCGTGAGTGATGAAGAACAGGCCGCTGAGGAAAAACACGCCGCCGAAAATGCCGATCACCCAATCGGGCACGTTTTTGCTTTGAATCGGCGACAAGCCGAGAGCGCAGAAAGAAACCCAGGCTCCGACGGCCAGGAACGGGAGGCCGAATAGCGCCGATTTCCAGCCGTCGATCGCAATTGAGCTTTGCGTCGGATGATCGGGGAGGACAGATCCCGAATCTGAGGCGCCGGATGAATCGGGATGGAGGCGTTGCTCCAGGGCGTCGGAAATGGAATTGATCGGTCTGCTGCCGTCCATGTCGTCTAGATTGCGGGTATTGCGGCTTTGACGCAATGGGACTTTGCTGAATGCGTCATCTCGGCTTATTGAGTGCCGATAACGGCTGACTGGGGCGCTGTCGGACGCAAACCCTGGCGGTTAACTTATTCTTTCTGCCTGATTACGCTGGCAATAGTGGAGTTGTGGAAGTATAATGCACATAATGCGGCGAAGTAGAGAAATAATGCATGCTCGGCGGACCACGCCTTCCGTGAAGCCTCCGCGGCAGTCCGCTCCCGAGCTTCTTGCGACGACGAAGGATGGAGGCGAATACCTCACTTCAATCGGTAATCGCGTGCGGGAATTGCGTGCGCGGCGGGGGATGACGCGGAAGATTTTGGCTCGTGATTCGCGGGTTTCGGAGCGTTACCTGGCCCAACTGGAATCCGGCGAAGGAAACATTTCGATTCTGCTGTTGCGACAGATCGCGGCGGCGCTGGACACGCCGGTCGAGTCGCTGGTATTTGCCGGAGCGGAGCCGAGCGTTGAGCTCGTGCGCGCCACAGAGTTTCTTCGCGGATTGCGGCCCGAGGAATTGGAGCGGGCGCGCGATTTGCTGTTGCGGGAATTCGGCGGCGTGGATACGGATGCCCGGAGATCGCGTGTTGCGCTGGTCGGTTTGCGCGGGGCAGGGAAATCTACTCTAGGCGCAATGTTGGCGGAAAAGCTGGACGTTCCTTTTATTGAGCTGGATCGTTTGATCGAGCAGGAGGCGGGAGTTTCTCTTGGCGTGATTTTCGATCTTTACGGGCAGAGCGGATTCCGGCGGCTGGAGCGACGTTGCCTCGATGAAGTGATCGAGCGATTCCCGATATTTGTTCTGGCTACCGGCGGCAGTTTGGTCTCTGAGCCGGGAACTTTCGACCGGTTGCTTACGGCGTGCTTCACAGTTTGGTTGCGTGCCACGCCGGAGGATCACATGCAGCGGGTGATTGCGCAGGGCGACCGGCGGCCGATGGCTGATAATCGCGAGGCGATGACGGATTTGCAGAGAATCCTTGCTGGACGCGAGAAACTTTATGGGCAGGCGGATGTCACGCTCGAGACTAGCGGATTTTCGCTGGATGAAAATTTGGAGAGGCTAACGAACGCGATCGGCACGGCCGATCTCGAAAGCAAGAATAGCCGCGAGAAACGCGCGGCGGATTGAGGACGCAGACAGATGCTTAACGTAAAAGAAAAAGAATTGATCACTTTCGACGTGGGCGCCGGGGAACGCAAACACTGGCGGCTCTCGGTTGATGGGCGGGTGGCTACGCTGGCGATGGACGTGAATGAAGAGAAGTCGCTCAAACCTGGCTACAAGCTGAAACTGAATTCCTATGATCTTGGCGTAGACATCGAGCTGCATGACGCCCTGCAGCGCATTCGGTTTGAGGATCCGGAAGTCGCCTGCGTAGTGATTACCAGCGCGAAGGAGCGGATTTTCTGCGCGGGCGCCAATATTTACATGCTGGGGACGTCTTCGCATGCGTGGAAAGTTAATTTTTGCAAATTTACCAACGAAACTCGCGATGGAATGGAGGATTCGAGCCGTCACGATGGATTAAAATTTATTGCGGCGCTGAATGGAACGACGGCCGGTGGCGGATATGAATTGGCACTGGCTTGCGACGAGATTTTGTTGACCGACGACCGCTCGAGCGCCGTCAGCTTGCCGGAAGTTCCGCTACTTGGCGTACTGCCGGGCACTGGCGGGTTGACGCGCATCGTTGATAAGCGGCATGTGCGGCGCGATTTGGCCGATATGTTCTGTACCAATCCGGATGGAGCGAAAGCAGATCGTGCGAAGGCCTGGGGCCTGGTGGATGAAATTGCGCAGCCCGCGAAATTTCCTGAATTGATCAAGGCTCGGGCGCAGGCGATGGTGGCGAAATCGTCGCGGCCGGCGGACGCGAAAGGAATCAAGCTGAACCCGCTCGAGCGCAAGATGGATGAGAAGGGAATTCATTACAAATTTGTGGATGTTGTCTTCGATCGCGCTGCGCGCGTGGCCATGCTCACGGTTCGCGCGCCGGAAGGCGACCAGCCGCAAACGGTGGAAGCGATTCACGCGCTCGGAGATCGTTGGTGGCCGCTACAGATGGCGCGCGAGTTGGACGATGCCATTCTTCTGCTGCGCACGAATGAACTTGATCTCGGTTTGGTGCTGATTAAGACGACCGGTTCGGCGGATGCGGTTTTGGCTTCGGACGCTGTGATGCTGAAGCATCGCAATGATTGGCTGGTGCGCGAGACGATTGGCATGCTCCGGCGCACTTTTTCGCGGCTCGAGGTTACCTCGCGCAGCCTCTACGCGATTCTCGATCCCGGTTCGTGCTTCGCCGGCCTGCTTTTCGAATTGGCGCTAGCCACCGATCGCAGCTACATGCTCAGCTTGCCGGATGACGATGCGGATAGCCCGAAACTCGCGCTCGATGGAATAAATTTCGGAGTTCTTCCGACGGTGGCGGGGCGCACGCGCCTAGAGACGCGTTTTGCGGGCGACAAAGAAAAGCTCGCCGCGCTCGAAAAACTTTCCGGGAAAATGCTTGGACCTGCCGCTGCGCTTGCCGAGGGACTTATCACGATCACGCCTGACGAACTGGATTGGGATGACGAAATTCGCATGGCCATCGAGGAGCGCACCTGCCTTTCGCCCGATGCGCTGACCGGGATGGAAGCCAGCCTGCGTTTTCCTGGTGCCGAAACGATTGAGACGAAAGTTTTTGGGCGCTTGTCGGCTTGGCAGAACTGGGTTTTCATCCGTCCGAACTCGACCGGCGAACACGGAGCGCTGAAATTATTTGGCAGCGGAACCAAGCCGAAATTTAATTGGGAGAGAGTCTAATGTCGCTGAATTATCAGGATCGCATACCGAATAACGTCGAACTGGGTTCGAATCGCATTTTGCAGCGCGCCCTCGAGCACTGGCAGCCGGAATTCATGCGTTGGTGGCAGGATTTGGGGCCTACGGATTTTCAGGCGTCCGATGTGTATCTGCGCACGGCAATTTCGGTAGATACGAAAGGTTGGGCGACATTCGGCTACGTGCGCATGCCGGAATATCGCTGGGGAATTTTTCTGGCGGATCCGGAGAATGATCGCCGCATTGGGTTCGGCGACAATCTAGGCGAGCCAGCGTGGCAGCAGGTTCCCGGCGAACATCGCGCAAATTTGCGTCGCTTGATCGTGACGCAGGGCGATACCGAGCCGGCGTCGGTCGAGCAACAGCGGCTGCTCGGCCACACCGCGCCGTCGCTCTACGACCTGCGAAATCTTTTTCAAGTGAACGTCGAGGAAGGCCGGCATCTCTGGGCCATGGTCTATTTGCTCCACGCATATTTCGGCCGCGATGGACGCGAAGAAGCGGAAGAATTGCTCGAGCGCCACTCCGGCGATGCGGACAAGCCGCGCATTCTGGGCACATTCAACGAGCCGATTCGCGACTGGCTTAGCTTTTTCATGTTCACCTATTTCACCGATCGGGACGGGAAATTCCAATTGAAATGCCTGGCGGAATCCGGCTTCGATCCGCTTTCACGCACTTGCCGCTTCATGCTCACGGAAGAAGCGCATCACATGTTCGTCGGCGACACGGGAATTTCGCGGGTGATCAAGCGCTGCCTGGAAGTGATGAAGGAATTGAATACCGACGATCCGGTTGCTATCCGCAAAGCGGGCGCAATCGATTTGCCCACGATTCAGAAGTATCTGAATTTTTGGTTCAGCACTTCGATCGATCTTTTCGGCGGCGACAGCTCGTCAAATGCGGCCTCGTATTTCGCGAATGGCCTAAAGGGCCGGCCCGACGAAGCAAAGTTCGAAGACCACGTCGCGGCAGGTCAGGCGTTCGCGCTCGAATTGCCGGACGGAGCGGGCGGCGTGCGCACCGGAGAAATCCCCATGCGCAACGCGATGAATGAAGTGGCGCGCGAGGCTTACTTGAAGGATTGTGAGCAAGGAATGGCGCGCTGGAATCGCGTGATCGAAAAATTCGGCTACAGTTTCAGAATGACACTCCCCAGCCCGCGTTTTCGCCGCAATGTTGGAAGTTGGGCCGGCGTTCCGGTTGATACGACCGGGAAAATCATCAGCCGCGAGGAATACAACGCGCGCTTGAGTGAATGGCTGCCTACTGACGACGACCGCGCGTTCGTTTATAGCCGCATGCACGGCGTTTTTGAAGCGGGGAAGATTGCTTCGTGGATCGCGCCGCCCGAGCGCGGGATTAATGGGCTGCCCTTTGAATATGAATATGTGCGCCTGCAGTAGGCGCGAGCCATTCGCGCAGCCGTCGTAAGGACCTCCGGTCAGAGGAAGTCCGCATCCCGGCGTCATTGCCCATCATCTTATCTATTGTGTTTTTGTTTGTTCCGTCCGTGAACATGCCTTTGGCTCGATCGTGCTCGTCGGATGCTGGCGGGGACGCCGGCGCTACTTGGATGAAACTCAGTGGAACCCGTTGCGTCTAAAAGAAAAGGCCAGGAGTGCAGGCGCGCGTCGCCTTTCGCCGCCTTGATATCCGGCTCCAAATAAATTATGTGGATCGTTCGACTAGCCCTTAGCCGGCCGTATACGTTTGTGGTGGCCTCCATGCTGATCATTATTCTCAGCGTGGTGGCCATTCAGCAAACGCCCGTCGATATTTTCCCGAACATTAACATTCCGGTGGTCAGCGTAATCTGGAATTACACCGGCCTGACCCCGCAGGATATGGCCGACCGAATCACCGGCAATTCCGAGCGCATCGCCACCACTACGGTCAACGACATTCAGCACATTGAGTCCACCACGCTCAATGGCATCGCCATCATAAAACTATTTTTTCAGCCAGGCACCAAGATCGAGGCCGCGGTGGCGCAGGTGACGTCCGCAGCCCAGGTAATTTTGCGGCAAGCGCCGCCCGGCACCACGCCGCCGCTGGTAATCGCCTACAGCGCGTCGAGCGTGCCAATTTTACAACTCGGACTCGGCAGCGCCACGCTTTCCGAGCAACAACTTTTCGACCTCGGCGTAAATTTTCTACGCACGCAGTTGATCACCGTTCCGGGCGCGGCAGTCCCGTATCCCTACGGCGGCAAGCAGCGGCAAGTGGATGTGGACCTCGATCCGCAAGCGCTCTTCGAAAAAGGAATTTCCGGCGCCGAAGTGGTGAACGCGCTCAGTACGCAAAATATTGTTCTGCCGCAGGGCACATCGAAGATCGGCGATCGCGAATATGACGTCGAGCTGAACAGCAGCCCCAAGAAAATTCCGGAACTGAACGATCTACCGATCAAGGTTGTGAACGGCGCGACGATTTACGTGCACGATGTTGCTTTCGTGCATGACGGCAATTCGTTCCAGACCAACATCGTGCGGCAGGACGGCAAGCGCGGCGTCCTAATCACTGTCTTGAAGAACGGAAATGCGTCCACGCTGTCGGTGGTGAATGGCATCACGCAAAAGCTGCCCGGGCTAGAAGCGCAGTTGCCGCCGGAATTGACGCTGAAGAAAACGATCGATCAGTCGCTATTCGTGCGCGCGGCGGTGAATGGAGTGCTGAAGGAAGCGGTGATCGCGGCGTGCTTGACGGCGCTGATGATTTTGCTTTTCCTCGGGAGCTGGCGCAGCACCATCGTGGTGGCCGTTTCGATTCCGCTTTCGATTTTGACTTCGCTGCTGGTACTTTCCGCGCTCGGCGAGACTATCAACATCATGACGCTCGGAGGTTTGGCGCTCGCTGTCGGTATATTAGTGGACGACGCCACCGTCGAAATCGAAAACATCAACCGATTGTTGCCAATGGGCAAGCCGCTGCACGATACGATTTTGCTCGGCGCGCAGCAGATTGCCGTACCGGCATTCGTCGCGACGCTGAGCATTTGCATCGTGTTCGTTCCGATTTTCTTCTTGCGTGGAATCGCCGGATATTTATTCCGGCCGCTGGCCGAAGCGGTAGTCTTCGCGATGCTGGCGTCGTATTTATTATCGCGAACGATTGTGCCCACGCTGGTACTGTTCTTCTTTCGCGCCGAGCGCCGCCGGCATCGAGAACATCCCGAGGGAGATCCAAATCCCGGAGTGTTCCGGCGAATTCATCTGGGCTTTGAAAACGGTTTCGAAAAACTGCGCGATCACTACGTCGGCTGGCTCGAGTGGTGCCTGCATAACCGCCTCGTCTTCAGCGCGCTGTTTCTCACCTTCTGCGCGGTGAGTATGCTGCTGATTCCGTTTCTAGGTTCCGATCTTTTTCCGACGGTCGATTCCGGCCAAATTCGATTGCACTTGCGCGCGCCAACGGGTTTGCGAGTGGAGGAAACCGCGGCGCTGTGCGACCGGGTGGAAGACTCGATTCGCAAGCAGATTCCCGCAAAAGATGTACAGGGAATTTTGGACAATATCGGATTGCCCTACAGCGGAATCAATTTAAGCTATAGCACCGCGGGGACCATTGGGACTTCCGATGCGGAAATTCTGATTTCGCTGACCGAAGATCACCGCCCCACCGCGGACTATATCCGTGAATTGCGCAAGACGCTGCCCGGTGAATTTCCCGGAACTGCATTTTTCTTTCAGCCTGCGGATATCGTCAGTCAGATTCTGAATTTTGGATTGCCGTCGCCGATCGATGTACAGCTCGTCGGGCCGAACTTTGCAGATAATTTTGAGCTGGCGCGAAAAATGTTGCCGCGCATCCAGGAAGTAGGCGGCGCGGTGGATGTGCACATCCAGCAGGCCCTCGATTTGCCGAAGCTGCATGTGGACGTGGATCGCACGCGCGCCCAATCGGTGGGATTCACGCAGCAGGACGTCGCGAACAATGCGTTGGTCGCGCTAACGAACAGCTTTCAAACCGCCCCGAATTTTTGGGTGAGTCCGCAAGGCGTCCCGTACGTGGTTGCCACTCTAACGCCGCAATATCGTGTAGATACCATGCGCCAGGTGCAAGCCATCCCGGTGATCGGCAGAACTGGACAGCCGCAGATTCTCGACAACGTGGCGAATATCACCCGCGAATCCACGCCGGCCGTCGTGAATCACTACGACATCGTCCCGGTCGTCGATATCTATGCCAGCGCGCAGGACCGTGATCTCGGCGGCGTAGCAAGCGGCGTCTCAAAAGTGATCGAAGATTTCAAGAATCAGAAACTGCTCCCACGAGGCACGACCATCGTGCTGCGCGGGCAAGTCGATACCATGAAGACTTCATTCACCGGCCTGGCCGTCGGATTATTTTTCTCCATCGTGCTGGTGTATTTGCTGATGGTAGTGAATTTCCAATCTTGGGCGGACCCATTTATCATTATCACCGCTCTGACCGGGACTTTTGCCGGCATCGTCTGGATGCTGTTTATTACGCATACGACCATGAGCGTGCCATCGTTGATGGGCGCGATCATGAGCATTGGCGTGGCCACCTCGAATAGCATTTTGCTGGTGACTTTTGCCGGCGCGCAAATGCAAGAGGAAGGCGCAGGCTCTCTCGAAGCGGCTAAGAATGCCGGGCACGTGCGCTTGCGCCCCATCGTGATGACGGCGCTGGCCATGATCATCGGTATGTTGCCGATGTCGTTGGGATTCGGCGAAGGTGGCGAACAGAATGCGCCGCTGGGCCGCGCGGTAATCGGCGGATTGTTGTTCGCCACGATTGGCACCTTGTTCTTCGTGCCTGTAGTTTTCAGTTACATTCGAAAAAACGGTTACAAGCAGCCTTTGGCGGAGGACTGATTTCGGAATGTCATACGAGACGAACTCATCGGGAACCGGGCACGCCGCGGAGCGGCCGAAATCGCGCGGGCCGTGGAAATATATTTTGCCGGCGCTCGCGTTGCTCTTGTTCATCGGACTGGCGTTTTGGGGAATCCAGTCGCGGCTGGGAGTGCGCGCGTCGCTGAATACCGCTGCAAAAGATTCGACGCGCGTTCCCGTTGCCGTGGTACATCCCACTCCTGCAATTTCGGCAGGCGATATCGTGTTGCCTGGAAATGTGCAGGCGTATCTGGATACGCCGATTTACGCGCGCACGAACGGCTACCTGCGGAAATGGTATGTAGATATCGGCGGGCGCGTGAAGGCCGGACAACTCCTTGCCGAAATCGAAACGCCGGAAATTGATCAGGAACTTCATCAAGCCCAGGCGGCACAATTGCAGGCGGAAGCGAATCTCGATTTGGCCAAGACAACTGCGGATCGCTGGCAGAATTTGCTGAAGTCGGATGGCGTCTCGCAGCAGGAAGTGGATCAGAATGTTTCCGCGTTTCACGCGCGCGAGGCCGATTTGCAGGCGGCCAAAGCGAACGTGCAGCGATTCAAAGACCTGCAAT